>ERZ1292629.10-Hain-H43-01um-R1-10-length-213031-cov-78_pt1 | contig 213031 bp, 238 predicted proteins | sample MGYA00564399_ERZ1292629 | MGnify/ENA primary metagenome ERZ1292629 (study PRJEB36523, sample SAMEA6512636) | groundwater metagenome | collected 2019-01-08 | study: AquaDiva: Metagenomics assemblies of 32 groundwater samples | reverse complement strand
ACTGTCTCGAGTATTGACCTCGAAAGCGATCAAATAGGCCAACCCGGTAAACGCCCTCAAACTGGCAACGGGATAACTTTTTCGACCCCGGCCGACCCGAATGTCGGCTTTGAATTTAGCCATATTTATTTTGTTAAAGAGTTCAAAGTGGGCGATGTGGTGAAGGGGGGCGAGTTGATCGGTTACGCAGCTTTAGGCGACAAAGGCAATGATTTTGATCTAGTGTTGTCGGGGCCGCGAATGAGTAATTCTTCTATTTTCGGTAGCGTCTTCGATCATATGACGGAAAGTGTCTTGGGTGAGTTTGCCGCTCACGGCGTCACGATAGGAAATACCAAATTCACCAAGGAATATCGCGACGCTAACCCATGTGGTTACGCCGCTGGCACTCAAAAGGGCGGAAGGCCGGGCGAGAGCTGGACTCAGCTGACGCCGTAAACTTCCTAGTAGTTGACAACTAATTTTGGTGGTACGATTTTTCTAATGACGGAGAGTCAAGTGGATAATCCACCACCGGTCAAGAAGAAGCGTCACGGTTGCCTGAAGGGCTGTTTTATATTTTTCGGTTTATTGGTAGTGCTAGTCGTTGGCAGCGCTCTTTTTACAGGTTTTCGAGATACCGACGCCAATATCCTTAAGAATTATCAGCCAACAGATGTTATTGCCGATATTGCTCTTCAGGACACTTTCACCGACAAGGGCAAGGCGATGCTCTACCGCACCAAGCCACAATTCGTCGGGGGCGAAGAGTTCCGAGCAATTTGTGCCGCTGATGGGATCGAGGGCTTAGCCTGCACCAACATCCAAAAAACGACTTTCTTGCAAATTGACGACCCAGTGTTTAGCGACCACAAATACTCGGCGGCCGCTCACGAGATGTTGCATGTCGCCTACCACAAGCTCACCGACACCGAGACAACCGCAGTTAACGCCTTGCTCGATCAAGAATTACCCAAGCACAAAGACGACTCTCATCTAACCGGCATTCTTGACATGTTGAAAGAGAAAAAGGCCGGCGACACCGAAACGATGTACAGTGAGCTTCATTCAAAATTTGGTGTCGAATATGCCGATTTAGTGCCGGGACTGGAAGAGCATTACAAACTCTATTTTGTCGATCGATCGGAAGTGGTCCGACTTTACCAAGAAGGTGGGTTTAATAGCCGCGTCCGCCGAATCGACCAGCTAAATGCGGAAGGATTAGCGATGGAAGCAAAAATCAACACTCTCGATAGTACGCTTCGTTCTCTGCAGGCGGCTGGCGTGGCCAATGAGGATGTCGATGCGTTTAATGTCAAAGTAAATCAGGTCAACAGTTTAATAAGACAGTACAACGCTAAAGCCGCCGAGTCGCAAAAACTCTTTGCCGAGGTCGAAACTTTTTATCGCTACTTCAACCCCAACTACCAATCGCCAGCAGCCAAAACCGAGCAGTAATTAGTAACTACTCGACAGTAACGGCGGTGCCGTAACAAAGCACTTCGGTCACTCCGGACATAACATCGTTGGCATCGTAACGGACAGCAATGATGGCGTTAGCGCCCATCTCCTCGGCGTGACGAACCATAATTTCGTAAGCTTCGGCCCGGGTTTTCTCGCAAAGCTCGGTAAATAAAGTGATGTTACCGCCGAGAATGGTTTGCAACGAACCGCCGATCGACCCGAAAATTGAGCGTGACCGAACGGTGACCCCGCGGACTAGCCCTAAGTTTTTAGCAATCTTCTGACCCGGTAATTCAAATGCAGTAGTAATATTTTGACGATCCATCTTGGTTACATTGTAGCACTTTTGTCTTTATGTAAAGGACGCTTTACAGTATAATTGTGTGACATGTCACACAATTTTTACCTACAGCAGAGCTACGGCAAATAATTGCGGCTTAGAATGGCAAGCGAAAAGGTCCTAGTGATTTCCGATCTTCATCTGACGAAAAAATTTTCGCCGGCTAAATTTGATTTGCTCAAAAAAGTCATTGCCGATTGCGATCAGCTGATAATAAACGGGGATTTCTGGGAAGGGTTCGGCCTGTCGCTGAAAGACTTTATGAGTTCGAGCTGGAAACAATTGTTTCCGTTACTAAAAGAGAAAAAGACAGTCTATTTATTCGGCAATCACGATCCAAGAGAAGCGGCTGATTACGGGCAATTCAGTGTACTGGCGACAAAGACTTACGAATTCTCTCAAAATAACATAGACTTTCATGTGGTTCACGGTGACTATTTCGATCCAACGCTAGATATGCGTCACCCAAATCTGCCGAAGCCGTTGTTACATCTAGGTGGTATCATCGAACGCTGGCTGATAAGTACTGTTGGTAGAAGTTACTTAAACATCTATCGAGCCAGTAATGAAAAAATGAAGAAATGGCATCGAAGCAACCTTACTAATAGGTGGTTGATCTGTGGCCATAGTCATTTAGCTGAACTTGACCCGAATACTAAATTTGCCAATTCCGGAATTTTTCTGCGGCCGGGAATTGCCAGCTATTTGACGGTCGAAAATGGGCAAATTGAGCTGAGGTATGTCTGATGGCTAGAGATTTCTACGAAGTTTTAGGGGTTTCGCGTTCTGCCAGCGAGCAAGAGATTAAAAAAGCCTACCGAAGTAAGGCCCATAAACTGCACCCTGATAAGGGCGGCGACAAAGCGGCCTTCCAGGAAATCAACGAGGCCTATCAAGTTTTGGGCGATAAAGATAAAAAGGCCCAGTACGACCAGTTTGGCTCGGTCGGGCGGGGATCGGGAGGTTTCGGTGGCGCTTCACAACAAGGCGGAGGTGGGTTCGGCGGTTTTGATGGTTTCAACGTTAATTTCGGCGGCGGCCAATCAGGCGGTTTCGGCTCAATTTTTGAAGATTTATTCGAATCAGCTTTTTCCCAGGTCCAAGTTCAGCTGGCTGTCTCTATCCCTCAAGCGGTGTTAGGCGATACCGTTCGTTTCAAGACTAATTTTGGTGATGAAATCGAACTGCGTATTCCACCCGCAACCACCGAAGGCCAGGCCTTTAAATTTCGTGGCAAAGGTCAATCTACCCGCCGTGGCCGCGGTGACCTGACGGTAGTCATTCACATCGACATCCCCCGCCGATTATCCCGCGAACAAAAAGAACTGTACGAACAGCTAAAGAGAATTAGTTAAAAAAAGCGCGACCACCGGGGGCAGTCGCGCAAGGGGAAGGGTCCGTTTCAAGCCGCTAGGCTCAGTACGTAGTCGATCACGTCCCCGGCGCCGTAGAGGCCGTCGGGTCCGAGTTGGTCTTGAAGGTGCTGGAGGAAACTGATGTCGTCTCCAGAGGTGATGAGTGTCGGCTCGCGCCGACCATCTTTTCTGAGCTGTCCCAGACCGATGGTGGCCATCAGTCCGTTGCAGACACACATGCGGCCGTCCGTATCTTCGAGTACACCACCCTTGTTCTCGAAGTCCTCCTTCGGTTCAGACGAACAGCGCCAGCCAAGGGTCTTGTTACCATGCTTGTCTTTCTTCCAGTAGGCTTCGCGAAGGTATCCGATGTCACAGATCCGGATGCGCTCGTCGTACACCTTCAGTTCCCAAAGCGTTCCCTTACGCATGACTACCTTAAACGGATAGCCAGTTGGGGAGGCCCTGAGGCTGGTGTGGACATCATAGTTTCCGTCCAAGCCGTCTCGAACGGATCGTTGCTTGATCTCGAGCAGGATCCCCGACTCTCGACTAAGCGAGAAGGCGGTGCCGATCTGAACGCCACAGGCGCCCAATTCAAACGCTCGTTGAAGCGCCTCGGGACTACATGATTCTCCGGCGATCCAGAAGGGCAGACCTAAGTTACGAAAATATCCGTAATCAGGGTTGTCCCCATTTTCCAGATCATAGATCGGCTCGCCCCGATCGTTGAGAGGAAAGTCTCCGCGCGGTCGAGCATTGTGTCCGCCCGCTCTATCACCCTCGACCACAAAGCCGTCGGGTGAAACGCCCTTCAGCTTTCGGAGGATGGCCCTAGCTGCCAGGGGCGTTGAGACGATGAAGAGACAAGGGGGCTTTTCGATCCCGAGCCGTTGAAAGTCTTGACGACTAATAACAGTTTTAGGATCAAACGTCATCTCGTAGGTTCCTGCGTCGAAACCGTCCCCACTCTTGACGTCGATCTTGTATGAAGCGATCTCCGACCGGTAAAAGTCGTCGATCATCTTCGGGAACTGGTGAGCTAATCCGGCCCCAACGGCGAAGAAGTCAACATTGGCCAGCATCGCCCCGAGAACCTCTAACAAGTGAGGTGCTTGGAGCTTCTCAAGCAAGTTGATTCCGATCAGTCCATCGTGGCCCTCTTTGGCCAGATAGACAGCCGCGAAGCTAGAAAAGATCAGGAGAGCTCGCATGAGCTCCTTCGGATCGTGATCGGGCATTGGAATAGATTTGTACTGCTTGTTTTGGTCTATCCCGCCTTCGTGGTAGTATCGGTCCCAGACCATTTGTCCCAGCTTGGGGATCGGGAAGTGCTCTAAGGCCCGACGAATCGAGCCGTCTTCATCCCCTTCCTGAAGTAGTCGGGGAATAACCAGTGCCGCTCCCGTACCTGACACAGTACCGGCTTGGCCGCGTAGTGACACTGCTCGAGCAAGCTTCCAGAAGCTCACTCCGACGCCCATGCCTCCTTGGAGGATCGGGGTATTGATCAATCTGTTAAGTTTCGTCAACCGCATCACCTCCTTAAGGTATGTGAGGGTATTTTAACTGCTGAAGCTCGTAAAAGATATGGATTTGACACCCGACACCGTTACTTGGATACTAATTGTAGGAGGAAACAAAACTGCAAACCGTACCCAGTTGGGATCTGTTCTTAACCATCTTTTTTATCGTTAGCATCGGCTATTCGTTTGTTCTGCAACGCGATAAAGTCGTTGTGACCCTGCTGGCGATTTATGTCGGCATCGTCATCGCCTCGGTTTTAGGTGGCCCGGCTCAACAGTTCTTCCAGGGCGACAAAACGGTTGGTAACCAACTCTTCATTAAAGCCAATACCTCGCCGTTTACCATTCAGGCCGGTTTGTTTTTCTTGACGACGGTTTTGGTTTCGATCCGTTCCGGCATCGGTAATCGCGGTTCATCCGGCGGTGGCAAGCTCTCAACCTTCGAGCTGGCGTTGTTTAGTTTTCTTAACTCGGCCTTAATCTTAACGGCCGTCTTTTCATTTATGGATCCGATTTCCAGAGCCGCTTTTGCGGAAAATTCCCGGATTGCTCGGGTCTTCATCGATCGTGAAATGTGGTGGACGGTGGCGCCGCTAATCGCCCTGATTGCCACCGGTGGCTTAGGCAAAAGCCGTTCGCAGGACTACTAAAATTAAACTCGTTACATTTCTGCTGAGCTACTAGCTCATTATTGACGGTCTATCTTTATTTGTCTCGTATACCTTTAAAGGTATACGAGACAGACATCATCACTCCTGCTTCTCTGTAAGTCAATGCAAAAATAAAGCCGGGCTCCGTCGTGAGACGAAGACCCGGCACTACGATGAGAACTGGTCGGCTTAGACCTCGGGTTTTGCCCTAAAGGCTCTAGCGAGCTTTACCTGGCCGCGAGGCAACACTTTCTTGGTGCAGCTCCCTCTGCAGCAGTGGCGCTTGTTGACCCGTAAAGACCGCTTCGAAATCCGACCGTTTGACATGAACCAATTCCTCCATAATAATCTCCCAACTTCCATACATTGGGCACTCTCAACTTACGCCAGTTACGCGGTTGGTCAAGAGAGAGGAAATAATACCATACTGTACTTAGACAGTCCAGCCCCAGTTCCCTGCAATAGCGACTTTTGCTACCCTGAAACCATGGCGGAGATCAAAAACGAACGACGGATTGCCGAGCTCGAGCGGGAGATCAGCCAGCTCAAAAGTCGGCTAACGACCGACGAGCTAACGAAAATCCTCAATCGCCGAGGGTTGATAGAAATTCTCCGACCGTGGGCGCGGGAAGTGGCTTATCAGCTGGCTAATCCTGATCGGCGCAAAGCCTTGATTGTGAGGGCACTGTCGCTAGTTTTTGCCGATATCGATCACTTCAAAAAAGTTAACGATACCTACGGACACCTAGCAGGTGACCTGGCCTTAAAATCTGTTGCCAAGATTCTGCGAGAGAATGTTCGAGAGATTGATATTGTCGGTCGTTACGGCGGCGAAGAAATGGTTCTTGGCCTAATTGGCGCCAATTTGAGTGACAGTAAAAAGATTGCCGAACACTTGCGCAAGAAAATCGCCGACACACCGATTAAATTTCGCGATCAGATGATAAAAGTCACCGCCAGTTTTGGGGTGGCGACCCTCTCGGCCGATTTGAATCTAGAAGAATTAATTAAGCACGCCGATGAGGCCCTTTACCGCGCCAAAAATTCCGGCCGCAACAAAGTGGTCACGGCCGGGTAAGGAATCTAGTCCCCTCTGCTTTTCAGCAGCGTGTTTTTTTCTGCCACTGCTGGTGAGTCAATGCGGACAATAGCCAGACTGTCCCACGCCAGCGCCGGACTCTTGGAGACCTCGTCAAAGTGACTAAGAGCTTTCTCGTCGCAAATCTCGACCGTATCCCCCTCAAAAGTAGGTAGAGAGTATACGGCCATTGGCACGTCGGATCGCCAGGTACTAATGCGATAATGCTTTGTCATAAACTGCCTCTCTTTGGGTGTGCTGTCTGATAAAATAATCAGCTGAAACACTATAGCAGTTCTGGACCTCTAATTAAATGTAGATAACCCCTTTTGTTTCGTAGGCTTGGCGAGTTGTCTTCTGCGGTGGGCTTGAGTGATCATTTCAAGACTGATTGTCTTGAAAGAAATTTTTCAACTTTTCGACGAATTTTATTCTTTCTTCTTTCGACACAAACTTTTTGTTGTCGTGATTCTGGTAGAGGTTGTCATCTTTGTATCTTGGGAAAACATGGACATGGAAATGCCAAACATCTTGTCCCCCTTCAGGTTCATTGTGTTGTCTCGTAGATATTCCATCGCATTGATAACTTTCCTTGATGGCAATTGCCATTTTCTTAGCGGTTTTGTAAACGTCCGCTAATTCACTATCGTCAATATCGTAAATGTTTTCAGAGTGCTTTTTGGGAACAACGATCACATGGCCCGGATTATTTACCCACCATTTCGGAGAAATGAATCCAAGTGTCGATTCATCCTCATAAACAATATCCTCTCGAGAGTTATATTCAGTCTCTTGACCCTGAGCTAACAAACAAAAAGGACACGAGTAATCTACAGGAGCGTGATTATGCATTCGCTAATAATAACAAATCGAACGGTATTTGCATGATTGGTTTAATTTCGAATCTAAAAATTTGATTATGAGACCAAAGATGAGTAGGCCCGGCGGGAATCGAACCCGCTACGCTCTCCTTAAAAGGGAGACGCTCTACCAATGAGCTACGAGCCTATAAAAAAGACGCAATATACCCTAATATTTTAGATTAATTTGCCCTAAAACTCAATTGCTCTATCCGGGATTATGGAGGTAATGAACCAAGTTAGCAGCGCGGATGTTTACTTAAGATAAATGGGGCCCCGCACAAGGCGGGGCCGGGAGACAACACCGAGCCCGGAATAGAAGCTTCTCGAATGCTTCGGTGCTGGAAGCGCGGGCAAGGACCACGCCGCCCAATAACGATGTTCGTGAAGAACCCAATAGCGTTTCCGCTATCCCTCAGGGCAGCTGGAGCGAACACAGCTCATCGCTACATTGAGATAATAGAGTATTCCCGAATAATATCAACGGTTCTCTCGCTATTTCGGTTTTTGGAGGTGGTTGAAGGCACTGGTCGCGGCGACGGCACCCATGGCGGCGGCGGTGATATCTTGTTTGAAATGCCCAAAGAAGTTGGTGGCGTCGCCAGCGGCCAAGACACCCTCGATATTCGTTTCCATCATATTGTTCACCGCGACATAGCCGTGTTGATCGAGCTTTACTCCCAACGATTCAACCAGCTTCATTTCTGGAATTGCGCCGATCTCAATAAACAGGCCATCGAGTTTCAGCTCCTGGTCGTTAGCGAGTTTGACGCCGGTCAAACGGGAGTCACCCAAAATCTCTTTGACTTGAGAGTTTGGCAAGACTTCCACTTTCGTACCAAGATACGGCTTGAGGCGTTCAGCATTGATCGGCTCGGGGTGCAACCCATCTCCCCGGACGATCATATAAATCTTTTCGGCGTACTGGACAGCCAAAAGTGCTCCCTTAACTGAAGCGTCACCGCTGCCGACGATGGCAATTGTTTTACCTTTGTAGAGCGGGCCGTCACAGGTAGTACAGTAATGGACGCCTTTGCCAAGAGAAAAATCATCTTCTTTTGGTAAGTTGAGCTTGCGCCGAGCGGCGCCGTGAGTAAAAATAACTGACCTGGCTTGATAACTCTGACCTGATTCGCCTGTTAACTCAAATCCCTCGTCGGTCTTAGTAATCTTCTCAATTTTATCGGCAATTACTTTAGCGCCCAATGCTTCAACTTGTTCCTTAACTTTTATGATTAGGTCATAGCCATCGATTTCTTTGAACCCCGGGTAGTTCTCGATCGTCCAGGCGGTCGAGGTGGCTCCACCGAGTTCGGCGCCGATAACAATCGTCGACAGCTCGTAGCGAGCCGTATAAAGAGCGGCACTAAGTCCCGCTATTCCGGAGCCGATGATTATTACATCTACCATGTTCTCTAACATACTCATATTTTGTCTCGCCAAGCAACCGGCGGACGAACCCATTGCAAAACTTGCTTTTGAGAAGCTTCGACCAATTTTTTCAGCGAGAGACGGGAAGCGTGAGGAGGCGTAATGGTGTTACGACGACGAGCGATGAGTGACTCGTAGCTAAAAAATTGGCACGAAGACCAAAACTGGAGTTCTGCAATGGGTTCGATAGATTTGTTACAATGTGGTCTAATGTCGAAAATGGTTCGCAATTCCATCTTCACGCTGATTATCCTGGCCTTAACGGCGGTGGGTTTGAGTTGGAATAAACGGATCGTTCGCTACGGCGATCCAGTTCAAATCAGCAATACGGTCCTTTCGGCCGAGGCCTTTAATGTCGATCAGCCGTTTTCACTAAAGGTTGAGTATGTCCAACAGCGTCTTAAGCTCGGGCAAACCCAGGAAATGAAGATAACTACCGTTGCTAATGCGAAGCTGGAAATCGTCACCGTTTACCCTAATGGTAGTGTCAACCATGCTCAAACTTTGCGAGCAACGGCAGACGAAACCGGTCGCTATAAACTAAAATTTAAACTCGATGATTTTGGCTATCTCGGTGTTTTTGAGACCAGGGTGCTGGCGCGGGCCAACAATCAAGAAGCCCGAAGTTCGGCTCGATTTGCCCTGCAGACCTGGACACCCGACGACAGTGCCATTAGCACTGACGGCTATGTTTACCCCTTAGTGCCGTAGAGCCAAGGAAAAAAATTTCCAAATCAAACGAAAAACTGCGAGCCATGACCCATCAAAAGCAGGTCAGCGAGTGGTTTTTCACCTCTCCCCGAAGGGAAGCGTGCGGGGTAGGGAGTGTGAGGGTGTAGGGGCTGCTTCGCAACTAAGCCCCTCACCCTCACAGAAAAGCCGCGACGCAGTCGCAACATTTTTGGCTTTGGCTGTTTGTCAAAGGCTAACGCTTCGCTTCGCTAACTGCACCAGTCTGGGTATCGATTGCAAAGCCAACGCCAAGTGGGCTGACGGGCACTTCTTTGATGATTTTTTTGGTCACTAAATCCTGCGGGCTGGCTGGGTAGCGACCAAACTGTTGCCGATATTTGGCGACAGCATCTTCCAGGAAGAAAGTCATCTCTAAATGCAGTAGCTGCTTGCCACTACGCTCACGAACGAAATCGTCTTTGGTCGTTTCGTGAACAGTTTTAAAAATTTGATAGGCCAGTTGGCGCTGATCAGCTTCCTTATAATAGATACCGGCAAAATATTGGGTAATCGGTGGGGCGTCTTTTTTGGTGGCGGCGATCTGAAATTCTTTGGCGGCCGAAACAAAATCCTTTTTGTAGATGTGATAAACCAGGCCGGTGTAATATGGCATCTCCCAACTGTCAGGCAAACTTTTCTTACCTTTCTCACCGAGCGCGATGGCCTCGTCAGGAAAGCCCTCGCCCGGCAAAATTATCAGCCCAGTTTGATAGGCCTGGACGAAACGCGGCGACAGATCGGTGACGACATTGAAAAGTTCGGCCAATTTTCGGTACTTGCCGTTGGGGGTGCCACCGCCGTAGTACTGAATCAGGGTCAGCCAATAGTAGTCGGCTAGAAATTCGGTCGAGCCGAAACTGACCGCCTTGGCCAAGCTTGGTGAGAGTGGTTGCGGCTCGATATAAACATTGTAATCAATGCCGATTAATTTCGGCGGCGTATAACGGCGCCATGAGTCGTAATTAATTTGAGCGACAAAACTCAGCCCCAAAAAAACAAAGACTGCCAGTAGGGTAAAGCGTTGGTAAGTCATCGGTTGTGACCCTTCGGCTCCGCTCAGGGTAAAAAAACTTGGGGTTTTTTTAGAACTCATCTTTGCGGAAGACCGCCACACCCAAGATCAACAAAAAGGCCGTGTAACCGACAAAGTAAAGCAAGATTAAGCCGACCTGGGTTCCGTCAGGCGACAGATTGAAGACAACATCATTGCGTAAATTAAACTTTTCTAAATTGGGAAACAGGTAGTAAACACCCTCTAAAATTCCGCGCATCACCGGTGAGGCCTTTTGGCTCAAGAGCCAAACCGTTGCCGAACCGTGACCGATGAGAGTAACACCAAAAGTGTAAATGGCGCTCGAAAGCGGTGAGGTGAACGAGCTAAACAACAAACTGACGGCGGTCAGGAGCCAGGCCTCGAGAATGATGGCGCCGACGGCAAAGTAGGCCGCGACGGGAACGCTGTGGGTTTTGGCGTAGAGGACGATCAGAAACATCGCCGCCATAATCAGCCCAGCGACCAAGATTGTCAGGCAAAGGCCAAAAAATTTACCCAAATAAAATGTCTCTCGCGAGACCGGTTTGCTCAAAACCAGGTAAATAGTTTTGCGCTCGACTTCTTTAAACACCAATTGAGTGCCGATGAAGTAGGTAATAATCAACAGGAAAACCAGCATTGCCGTCAAACTGAAATCTTGAATGACGCGGGCGTCTTGGCCGAGCGACACCGAACCGGCCAACAAGCTTGCGGCGATAACTAAAACGGCGAAGCCGACTAGTGAGTAGAGCAATTTATCGCGCAGAGTTTCCCGAAAGGTATTGAGCGTAATCGCCCAGAGGACTTTATATTTCATTGCGGATACTCCGAACAAACAACTCTTCGAGCGACTGCTTTGACGATTTAACCAATGCTTTCGGCGCGCCTTGAGCGATGATTCTGCCTTTATGTAAAATCGCCACTTCATCGCATATTTCTTCGACATCACTCAAGATATGGGAGGAAAAAAAGATTGTGGCGCCTGACTTTTTAAGCTTCAAAATCATCTGTTTGAAATCCAGTCGGCCGAGCGGATCCAAACCGTCGAGCGGCTCGTCCAGAATTAGTAGCTCGGGGTCGTTGATTTGAGCGACGGCAAAAGCCAGGCGTTGATGCATACCTTTGGAGAATTTGCGGACCGCTAACTCGGCGGCGTCTTGTAGGCCGACCTCTTTCAGGAGGGCTTTGATCTTTTTTGAGGCCAGTTCTTTATCGATTTCAAATAAATCAGCCACAAACTCCAAAACTTCCCGGGCTTTGAGGTGGTAATAAAATTGAGGATTCTCGTTCATAAAACCGATTTTTCGCTTCGCCTCTAACGAACCGGCCGGAAAACCGCCGATAGTGATGCGGCCCTTGTCGGCAAACAGTAAGCCAGCGATCAACTTAACCGTCGTGGTTTTACCGGCGCCGTTGGGGCCGATTAAACCGAAGACTTGGCCCTTTTTGACCGTCAGCGACAAGTTGTTCACAACTGTTACTTCGTCGGTTCTCTGGTAGAATTGTTTGGTCAGGTTGCGAATTGTCAGCATTAATCTTTTTTAACCCAAAAATCTACTCAAGTCAAAGAGCAAAGATGCACAAACTTATTGCCGTGGTCGGTCCAACTGGTTCAGGTAAAACCAAATTAGCCGTTGAGCTGGCCAAAAAATTTAACGGCGTCATCATCTCGGCCGATTCTCGCCAGGTTTATCGGGGGTTGGATATTGGGACGAATAAAGAAGGTAAAGTTGGAAAATGGGGGCAGTATCAGGCCCGAATTGTTGATGGAGTCCCGCAATTACTGATCGATATCGTCGACCCGGGCGAACTCTTCACCCTCAACGATTGGCTTTCCAAAGCGCGTTATCTATTAGAACAGATATGGGATCAAGGCCAGTTGCCGATTGTGGTTGGGGGGACAGGGCTGTATGTGACGGCGCTACTGGAGGGCTATCAGCCAGGCGGCGGGCGGTTCGCTAAAAATAATCAGCCAATTGATTTCAAATCGTTAATTTTAATGCCAGATGTTGATAGGGAAGTATTAAACCAAAAATCCGATGCGAGATTTGTCAGTATTTTCGACGCCCTGGTAGCGGAGACAGAAAAATTACTTTCCAGCGGCGTTTCGGGCGACTGGCTGGATAAAATCGGTCTCGACTACCGATATGCGGTATACCACATTCGAGGGCAGTTGAGCAGGGAAGAAGCGATTGAGCAATTTCAAGCGGCCAGTCGGGCCTATATCCGTCGCCAACTGACCTGGTGGCGCCATCACGGCCAACCCCAAGAAGTTGAAAATCAAAGCACTGCAAAGAAGCTAATAAAGCAATTTTTACTGTAGTCTAAGGGCGCGACAATCGTCGCGCCCCCGGTGAAGATGCGCTCGGCAGAGCCCCGGTCAGGCTGTCAAATAATGATAGCCACCGCACGGGTAATACCGAGTTAAGTTTTATTCGTGTCCGCAAACAATTTTAACTACATTTCCTTGAAAATCAAGCTAAAACCGCTAGATTAAGTAAATGGAAGGGAGGGGATTCTGAGGTGTCCGATGTGCGGAGGTGATTTTGACAATGTCAACTTAAAGACGGTTGGCGGAAGCGGCACTTGGGCTAAGCACTGTAATCAATGCGGCGGTTTTTGGTTTGAGCGCCAACCAACCGAGTATTTATCGCTCGACTCCATCAACAATGTTGATGTTCCTACTCCCAATTACTCGCTCAAGAACATGGATTTAGTTTGCTCTAACGACAATTCTCTTTTGGCGCTTGTCGAAAGCGACGATCTGCCAGCCGGCACCCAATACTGGCGCTGTCCCGATTGCGAGGGCACTTTTTACCCTAAGGGTCAGTTGGCGATGATGACGCATCATCATCACGATGTCCACGGCGAACATATCGCCGGACTGGTTTCGGCTCGGTCACGAACAACTTTGGCAATTCTATTGGTGGCAGTCGGTGCGGTCGTGACCAACGTCGCGGTCCAGCACTCTGCAAGTTTGTCTGCCGCGGGCGAGCAAGTGCTACCATCCAGCGGACCAAATATTCTGACGCTTTTACTTTTAGGTATTACTTATCTGGCCGGAACAATTCTGGCAGTTTTGGGGCGAAAAGTCCCAATCGTCTTGGTTGGCTGGAGCGTGATAATAATTTGTTTGATTGGATTTTCCGTTATAATTTTTGGACCTTAGCCAATGGCTCTGGCTAAAATTCCTTCGGCCAATGTCGCTGGCGTTGGGGCTGTCGCTGTTCAAGTCGAGGTTGATGTCACTGACGGCCTGCCTGGTTTTACGATTGTTGGCTTGGCTGACAAAGCGGTCGAGCAATCGCGCGAGCGGATTCGTTCAGCACTCAAAAATACCGGCTTTAGTTTTCCGTTGTCGCGTATTACTGTCCATCTGGCGCCGTCAGATTATAAAAAAAGCGGTCTGCATTTCGACCTGCCGATGGCGCTGGGGATCCTTTTGGCTGACAAACAAATCAAGCCGACCGACAAACTTAAGAACACCCTCTTTATCGGCGGGATTTCACTCGACGGTGGCCTGCAACCGATTCACGGTACCTTAGTTTTGGTCGAATGGGCCAAGCAAAATGGTTTTGAAACCGTCGTTTTGCCGGCGGCTAATTTGAACGAGGCGCGGCTGATTACGGGAATAAACATAATTGGCGCCGACCATTTTAATCAGGTGATTGATTGGCTGGCTGATAAATTCAGTGGCGTAGAGGGTGCCGATAATAATTTCACTGGAAGTGAAAATCTCGACATGGACTGGCTCCAAATCCAGGGACAGGAACGAGCCAAACGCGCGGCCGTCGTGGCCGCTAGCGGCGGGCACAACATTCTTCTCGAGGGTCCACCGGGCGCCGGCAAAACTCTCCTCGCCCGCGGTTTGCGAGCACTACTACCAAAGTTAGTTGGCGACGAGTTGATTGATGTCGTCAAAATCCACAGCGTTGCTGGCGCCTTAAAACCGCATCAACCGATCGACACCATCAGCCGGCCGTTTCGCAACCCTCACCACACTGCCAGCCCGGTTGCAATTGTCGGCGGCGGGACGACGGTGCGACCGGGCGAGATTTCGTTGGCCCATCGCGGCGTTTTATTTCTCGACGAACTGCCGGAATTTCCCCGCTCGGTTTTAGAGGCCTTGCGCCAGCCGCTGGAAGACGGCGAGATCCATGTCTCCCGCGCTAATCAAGCCGTTACTTTTCCCGCTCGTTTTCAACTCGTGGCGACGATGAACCCCTGTCCCTGCGGTTGGCTGGACTCCGGCGTCAAAGATTGCATTTGCAGTCCGTTTCAGATTAACGCTTACCGCAAACGGGTCAGCGGCCCGATTATCGATCGAATCGACTTATACCTCCGAGTGCCCGCGGTCAAAATCGCCGAAATGCAAAAAGAGCCAAACGACCAAAGCGAACTAACCGGTTTACGCTCGTTAATATCGCGAACCCGTGATATTCAGTATCGGCGCAATAAAAAGCGCTTGAATCACGAACTTAAAAGCGGGGAGTTGCGTACCAAAATCGGTTTGACGCCGGAAGCGGAAAAGTTGCTTCAGCAAGCGGCCGAGAAGTTTGTCATCACCGGTCGCGGTTACCATCGATTATTGAAAGTGTCGCGGACGATCGCCGATTTGGCCGAAGCCGAATTTGTAACGCCGTCGCATGTCGCCGAAGCACTTCAGTACCGCTTCAGCGAGAGTACTCGCTGAAGTAACTCAAAACTCAAAGGTCAAAAGTCAAAAGTTTTGAAAATTGTAATCTCGGTGATTTGAGTTTGTTTGGGATTTGGTGCTTGGGATTTGGGGTTTGCTTACGACTGAAGTCGTAAGGCCCAGTAGATCCAGTCGCCGAATTGGTTGAGATACGGCGATTTTTGGTCAAAAATAACTGCCGTCACTAGTAGGGCAGCAATAACGACGATACTAACCGCAGTCTTGCGCAGGGCTCGATCGCCCCTCGAGTACCCTCGGGGTGACCCTGAGCTGGTCGAAGGGCTGGAAGGCTTAGGACGAGATATTGGAGCCGGAACAACGGCCGACTCGGGTTTCTGAAATGTCTCGATTTGGGAGCTTTCACCGAAAGAAACGACCGCTCCTTGGGCAACTTGTTGGAGCTGTTGTTTCTTGGCAATTAGCTTTTGGAGGTTTTGTTTCTTCTTTTTACTCATTTGGGAGTATCTTAAGTCCTTTCACTCCTTTACACAACCCCGTCTCAACGGTAGAATAATTTCATTGCGGGTATCGTATAACGGTATTATGCCACGTTGCCAACGTGGAGTCGCGGGTTCGACTCCCGCTACCCGCTCCAATGTCAGACAACCAGAAAAAGCTTATTGAACTTGCCCGGAGTCTGCTTGGCAAGCTGTATAAATATGGGGCAAAATTGGAGGAAGCGCCGGAAAGTTTTGATTGCTCAAGTTTCGTTCAGTATCTCTACAAACAAATTGGGTTTGACCTGCCCCGAACAGCGCTGGCTCAAGCTTCAATCGGTGAGGTGGTGGCTCCGGGTAAAGAGAAACTCCAGCCAGGCGACTTACTTTTCTTCAAGGGCGGTTGGGGGCATTACAACCCGGAATTTCCCGATGGAATTGGTCATGTTGGAATTTATATTGGCGAGGATAAAGTTATTGACGCTCGCTCGGACGGGAAAGAGGGTGGAAGCGTAATTGAAGAGCCAGTAATAAACTTTGTTGACCGACCGGATTTCGTGGTTACCAAAAGAATCATCTAAAATAGTCTCGATAATTGGGCATGCTCCAGGTATAATACAATCGTTCGGCCAGATGCCCGAGTGGTTAGGGAGCGGTCTGCAAAACCGCGTACAGGGGTCCGATTCCCCTTCTGGCCTCAAAATGTTTCAGATTGTGCTTAACGGTCAAAAAATTAGAGCGACCGAGTTTAAATATCCGTGCCTTATTCATGGCAAACAAGGCTCGGGAGCTTCACAATTTACAATTTTCCTTGCGTCAGATCTATTAAGGCTGGGCAGGGAGGTTATATTTTTTAGTGCCTTTCCTGCCGGCAAGGCAAATCTTCTTGACCAGTTAGGAGACGCCTCTACAAAAGTGATGCTTCCCGAGTCTGGTAACGAAGAGGCCTTCATAGAGGCGCTTAACAAAGCTAGCGGGGATTCGTTGGCTGTAGTTAAGAATATCGAGGAGTACAGCAGACAGTTGATGCAGAAAGTTGTCGGTTATGAAAATATCGTCCTTTCCGGGGATTTTGATTTGTTTAAGCACACCGATATCCTACCAGAAGCCCAAATACGCATAATGTTTTCAGCTGTGAATCTACCAGGATTTCCTCGGCAGCTTCCCGCGCTCGACAAATATGAGGGGTTCCTAGCCAGTAACGCTTCGTCGGGTAGGGTTTCTCTCGCGGTTGGCGAGGGAGAGTAGGCTTCTCTCGAACAGCCAGAATTTTGTATTTCAAGGTTGACCACTAGCTCTGCCGGTGGTAGCATATCTCCTACATGGCTAATATTTTGCAAGTGGGCCAAGTGGTATCCGGGATTCTATTGATCCTGTCGATCCTACTTCAGCACCGGGGAACCGGACTTGGCGGCGCATTTGGGGGCGAAGGCGTTAGCTACCGTAGTCGAAGAGGCGTTGAACAGCTGTTATTTCGCGGCACGATTTTGTTGGCGGCGATTTTTCTGGTTTGTTCGGTGGCGCAACTCTTCGTCTAGCCCAATATGTCACTACCCGATTTTTGGGCTGATATATTCAAAAAACCTTGGCGTCGGCTCGGCCGAATCATTGCCAAGCACGAAAAAGTGCTCTTAGCGATTTTAGCGGTCGTTATTTTAATTAGCGGCGGTTTTTGGTATCGGCAATTCTCCCAAAAGGATGCCAGCCAGCCGACTATCGGCGGCACTTATGTTGAGGGGATCGTGTTCGATTCCGACAAAAAAGAGCTCAATCAAATTACGATGCGGCTGACTAAAGCCGGATTGCTCGGTTTTTCCGCCGAGGGTAATTTGGAGCCGCAGTTGGCCGAGAAGTGGTCGACGAATGACACTAAAACGGAATTCCGGCTGACGCTGGAGGCGAACATTGATCGCGGGGAAATTGTTGACGCTCTCCAACAAAGAAGCGATCTGCTCGGCAATGTCGATGTTAAAGCCGATGCCGAACGCGATATCATCCTGACCGTGACCGAAGCTAGCCCGAGCCTGCCATTACTTTTAACTCGACCGATGTTTGATTACGGACCGTATAAACTCGGTAAAGCCAACGACCAAACGACCGTTTTCTCCCGCAACACCCGCAAAGGAGCGCTGGCCGCCTACATCAATAAAATTATTATTCATACTTACCCAAACAACGATGAGCTGAAAGATGCCCTGGTTCGCAACCGAATTGACGGGGCGGTTTTGCCTTCGAGCAACGAGACGATCAAAAAGTACCAACGAATTGAGATTGGTCTCAACCGCTATTACGCCGTCATGTTCAACATCAATAAAGTGCCGTTTCGGGATGTTGGTTTGCGCCAGAGCTTAATCAATAGTACTGGCGCTAGTGCTCAACCGTTCAGTCTGACGGCGCCAGATCAAGAGCCGTACAAGAGCTTGAGCCAAGAATTGGTGACGAAATGGCAAGCGCTGGGTGCTAAAGTCGAACTTGATTTGCGGCCGCTGGAAGAAGTGACTGGCTCGATCGGCCCGACTCGCAACTTCCAGGCCTTGCTCATCGGGATCGATTACGGTGCGGAGCTCGATCCTTACTACATCTGGCATTCAACTCAAGTTCGAGCAACTGGCAACAATGTCACCGGCGTTCGGGAAGAGGCGGTGGATAAACTGGTTGACCAAATCCGTTCGACGCTTGATGTTAGCGACCGAGAAGATTTGATCGTCCAACTTCACCAATTACTAGCGACCAAGGGTGTGGCCTTGATTCTTCAGGGCGAAAAAGTGGAATATTACCTATCAAACAAAATCCATTTTGTCGCCCCAACTTTGCCAAAATCCTCGGCTGACCGATTCCTCTTAGCCGCCCAGTGGTCAGTGAAGTAGTGAAATTACCGCCTGTAACGGGTATGATATAGATTGGATTGGCCTGGGTGGTGGAATGGCAGACACGCTGGATTCAGGTTCCAGTGCTCGCAAGAGTGTGGAGGTTCGACTCCTCTTCCAGGCACATATGAAACCACTAGGGAGGGTGTGTTGCGATTGGACTCCAGAATTAGCGTATGCGATTGGATTGATAGTGACGGATGGGAGTTTATATAATGATGGACGACATCTAAACCTTACATCTAAAGATCTTGAGCAAATAAAAACTTTCGCGAGTATTCTGGGGCTAAAAAATAAAATCGGCAAAAAAGCCAGTGGCAGTAACAAGTCTAAGGATTATTATAATTTTCAGTTCGGAGACGTCAACTTCTATCGCTTTCTTGTCTCGATTGGGGTGACTCCAAATAAAACTAAGACGATCGGATCGGTAGATATTCCGAAGCGATACTTTCGCGATTTCTTGAGAGGTCACTTCGATGGGGACGGGTGCACGTATTCGTACTACGATCCTCGTTGGCGCAAGAGCTTCCTGCTTTACTTAAATTTTATATCTGCAAGCAAAAAACACATGGTATGGATTTGTAAGGAGATAGCTAGCAATGCAGGGGTTCAGGGAAGGGTTACGCGCTCTGGCGCAAGTATTTTTCAGGTGCGCTTTGCAAAATACGATTCGATGAAATTATTTAGATTCATTTATTACAAACCCGAGCTACCCTGTTTGACTAGAAAGAGGCTAAAGTTTACCGAGGCAGTAACGCGTGCAACCCTAGCTACGGAGTCGACTACGCAGTATAATTACACGTGATTTGCCCAGGTGGAGAAATCGGTAAACTCGCAGCCTTGAGGTGGCTGTGCTCGAAAGAGCTTGGAGGTTCAAGTCCTCTCCTGGGCACCACGTAGTAACTTGTTCGGAAATGACTGCTCCGCGAGGGTGCGGCGGATCTTTACCCAGCACCAGTAGTAACTTTTGGGCTGAGTGATACGATGATGAAACAGAATGAAAGAGTTGGATTTGGTTGCTTATATCAAGGAACAGCTTGGCTCCAAGCAAACCGTTCAGGCGGTTATTACCTCCTTGGAAGCCGAGGGCTATAACCAAGAACAGATTGATGCGGCATTTCGGCTGGCTCTCCATCCCGCAAGTAGCATTAACGGCGGCGGGGCAATTGGAAGCTCCGAGCCCAAAAAGGCCCTCTTCAATTTTAGTCATTTCGACTTAACACGCGCCTTTCTTTTTCTTGGCTCAATTCTAGTGCTCGTCGCCCTGATCATCGTTATTTATTCGCAGTGGGCGACCGTCACGCCTTTGGTGCGTATTTCCTTTTTGGCTCTGCCGATGCTGGCCTTGTATCTAACGGCCGGGTACTTAGCAAAAAAGCCCAACTACAGTGATGCCTTTCGAATCTGCTTGGCGACGGCTAGCTTGATGCTGCCTTTTACCATCGGCACTCTTCTTTATCAAACCGGCATTCTACCGACGATCGGCGAGCTCCTCTTTTTCTGCTCGGCCGCCAGCGCCTTAATTATCTACATTCTCTTTGAATACATCTTCAAACAAACCTATCTCTCGTTTTTGACGGTGACCGCTTTCGCTGTGGCCTTGGTCTCGTTACTGACGACTTTGGCGCTCGATATCCTACCGACACTCTGGATAATGCTGATCGCCTCGGCCCTCGTCGCGGCCTGGGGAATATTTTTAGCCAGCCGGCAAAGGTCGGGCTGCAGTATTTACATTACCGTTGGGACAATCGCCACCCTCGTCCTACTGCCAGCCAGCACTCTAACCACCCTCGGTCAAAACGCCGGCATTTCCTATCAGTCGTCGCTCGTTATTGTGGCCGGCTTTGGTTTGCTCAACCTGGCCGTTGCCTCGTTCTATAATGTTTGTCGAGGCCTCTGGCAGCCGGAGGTTTTTTATCGCATCAAACGCTTACTGGAAGAGACAGCCATTCTGGTGATTCTGACGCCGTTGTTGATTTTGGGCTTTCAAGAAGATGCCTACATCTTCGTGGCTTTGGCTTTCAGCTTGGGCTTCGTCCTGCTACGAACCCAAGTGGCGATTTCTAGCTTGGCCACTTTTGGGGCAATAGGCACAGTCATCAGCGTTATTGCCATCTCTAGCCAATTCTTTGCCGATTCGATCGGTTGGCCGATCATTGTTTTTCTGGCCGGCTTCGTCGCTATCGGCTTGGGTTTACTAATTCGAAAAATGACGGTCTTCAATCGATTCAACACTCAAGCGACGCTGCGGCTGGGCTTGGGGCAGGATCCGGCTTTTGAGTCGCGAGGCCATACCTTCGCCTGGGCCAAGACTCTGGGGGCGCTACTACTAATCTTACTGCTGTTCCAATTTGTGGCAGCATCGCTGACGGGGCTTAGCGGTAATCGCAATTTCGATTCACCAACAAAGACCCCGACTGAGCCGTATCAAGAGCGAGTCCCCGCTTCATCTAGTAGTGTTGAGGAGGCGATCGGTGATTAAATTTAAGGGGCCGTTATCTCTCCTGGCAATAGTTCTGGTGGCGATCGGCTTAATCGTCGCCGTTTCGGTTTGGCTGGCCAATATCGAAGGCGGCGTTAGTTTTACGGCCACGCCACTTACCCTTACGAATACAAATTCCCAGCCGGGAATATTGGCTCAACAGTCAACCTCGTTAAATTGGCTCGATCCAACTAGCGGTCAGAGCGTCAAAAAAATAACGGTCGAAGGCTTGAACGATGTCTCGACGGTTACTTACGATACGACCAGCACTAATCAGGAAATCTACAAAGTTTCTTCCGATGGCAAGTACCTGGCGTTAGCTAGCCCGACAACGACCGTTCTCTACGGTTATCCCTACTCGAAAACAAATACGGTCGAGGCGACGATCGTAATCGTCGATCTAGCCAGCGGTGAGGCTCAAACAGTCGTCAAATTCGATCCCAAAACGGCGCTGGTGGATATCGCCTGGGATTTTTCCAACCCTGATGTGATTGGCTTTGCCACCGTCTCTAAAGCCAGCTTGAGTAACCGTTACGAGGTATTACCGATGATGATGCTTTACCCGGGCCCAGCTACCAATTTGGGTAAATTACACCTAACACGACTGGATTTACGGACCGCTCAATCAAAAAGTACGGAATACGAATTAAGTAATGTCAACTACAATCCGCCCATGTTAATGGGCTTAAACGAGACCAAGTTTTGGCTGATCAACAACTCGCTGACTTCCGTTAGTGCTGAAGGCGCGGTCAGTCAGGAGAGCGACGTAGTTGCAACTTCTGCATACTACAACAGCGCCAATTTTGGCAATCTCGCCACCAACAACGATCATTCGGTGGTGGCGCTGACTGCGGACAACAAGATCGTCGTTTACTGGCTCAAGACTGGTCAAAAGCAGGAGCTTAATTTAGCCCAGACCAGTAGAAATATCCAGGTTACTAGCCTAGCGGTATCTAGGAGCGGTACCGAGATTGCTTTTGTTGGCCAAACTCTCAATTCAGGAGCGGCGCCAGTTTATGTCAGCCAAAGCCTTCTCTGGTATTACAACCTTGACACCGGTGTTAGCGAAGAGCTAATCACTTGGACCGACAGCCCAACATTTGGTGGGGTTAAACCCATTCAGGCCGATCAAATTAGTCGGTCGCTGGTTTGGTCGCCGGACGGTAAGCAGTTGGCGGCAATTTTGCCAAAAAGCGATTCCGCGAGTCCGCTGGCGCAATCAGAGCTGAAAATTTTCACGATTGGAACAAACGGTCGGACAGCCACGGTAGACTTGGGAGCTGTCAGCACTCGACTGATTCGCTGGCAGTAGCCACTTCTGTTTGTTACACTATTACGAATGAGAAGGTGGGCTAAAGTACTAGCGTGGACAGGCGTCAGTCTGGTTGGGCTGGGCGTACTTTTATTCGTCCTCGGCCCGGCTCTTTTTGCTAGCATCGCCTACCCGCTACCTCAAGAGTATCAACAAACTGTTTGCGATGAAGCCAAGAACTTCAATGTTGAGCCAAAACTTCTGGCCGGACTGATCTTTACCGAGAGTCGCTGGATTCCGACCGCCCAATCTGGTGCCGGCGCCCAAGGATTGACTCAATTTATTTCCGGTACGGCTATATCAGTGGCGAAGCACTTGGAGGTCAGCCCATTTCAGCCCAGCGACCTTAAAACTAATCCGAAGATGGCGATCAGATTCGGGGCTTACTATCTGGGCGATTTAGTTAATCGGCGTTACGGCGGCAATAAAATCAAGGCCTTGATCGCCTATAACGGCGGTGGCGGCGCTGTCATCGGCTACGAACAGGGCTATCCGTTCAAAGGGACGCTGGCTTACGCCAATAAAGTAATAGCCGTTGGTGATATGTATGCAAATATCTACGGCGACTGGTGCAACCGGGCCGAGTTGCCTAATCTGTCGGCCAAAGCCCAAAACCCCACCGATCTGTTGACGACCATCAACATCGGCGATTTCTGGAAAGGACTCTTGAGTAGCGAAGCGGTCACGAATGATGGTCAGGCAGATACCACCAATGATTCAAAGAGCTTTGATTTCGGCTCGTTTTGGCAAAGACTTATTAATAATTGATGCAATTGGACGAGGTTAGAAAAAGTTTTGTCGACTACTTTACCGACCTTGGTTATTTACGGCAAGACGAATCAAGCTTAATTCCTCGTAACGACCCGTCGGTCCTCTTTACTACCGCCGGAATGCAACAGTTCAAGGATTTTTACGCCTCGCCGCTTGATGCTCCGGCCAAATCGGTCGTCACCATTCAACCAGTCTTTCGCACCAGCGATATTAGCGAAGTCGGCGACGCCACTCACCTGACAATGTTCGAGATGCTGGGCAATTTTCGTTTCGGCGAATCTTCGTCAATGAAAATGAAGGAGACGGCGATCAAAGAGGCCTGGAACTTTATCCATAAAAAACTTGGGGTTGTGAAAGAGCGGGTGTCAGCAACAGTTTTTAAGGGCGATAAATTAACTCCCGGCGATACCGAGTCAGAAGGAATCTGGCAGATGCTGGGCATTGAAGTTAAGCGGATGGGTCGCGACGATAACTTTTGGGGACCGGCTGGCGACGACGGCCCGTGCGGTCCGTGTAGTGAAATATATATCGACGGGATTGAAGTTTGGAACCTCGTTTTTACTGAATATTTTAAGAGTCGAGACGGAAAGTTTACTAGACTGCCGCAAGCAGGCCTTGATACTGGCTCGGGTCTAGAGCGATTGGCGGCTACCTTACAAAGCCATCGATCAGTCTGGGCGATTGAGCCGTTTGCTAATTGGGTCGAATCAATCGATCGCTCGCGCGAATACGAGAGCAAGATTATCGTTGATCATTTGCGGGCGATAATATTTCTCATCAGCGAAGGGATAATGCCAGCCAACAAAGGCCGGGATTACATCTTGCGCCGCCTGATTCGTAAGATTGTCTTCTTAGAGCGTCGGGCTGCTATCAAGGCCGACTTAGAAAAAATCATCGGTGAGATTCACGCCTACTACGCACCGTCCTACACCCTGACCGATCCCGTCAAAATCGTCAAAATTTTTGCTGACGAACAAGCCCAATTTGAGAAAAACTTGGCTCGAGCGATTGGGCACTTGGATCGCTGGGTAACTAGTCAAACCAGCCAACCGTCAAGCGAAGAGATTACGAAGTTGGCTTTTTATTTATTTGAGTCGTTCGGTTTCCCCAAAGAATTACTGCTAGAACACCTGATAGATTTGGGCTGGGAGTTTGATACCGACTTGTTCGCCAAGCTGTTTGCGACTCATCAAGAAATTTCTCGCCAGGGCTCGGAGGGTTTGTTCAAAGGCGGTTTGGCGGATCACGACGAACAGACCATTAAACATCACACCGCTCATCACTTACTATTGGCGGCATTGCGCCAAGTATTGGGTGATTCAGTTGTCCAAAAAGGCTCGAATGTCACCAGCGAAAGACTGCGCCTAGATTTTAACTACGACCGAAAATTGACCGACGACGAACTCAAGAAAGTGGAAGATATTGTGAACGACCAGATTGCCGCCGACTTGCCGGTCGTGAAACAGGAAATGTCCAAAGACGAAGCCCTGCAATCCGGCGCCCTAGCGGAATTCGGCCAAAAATATGGCGATACAGTTTCTGTTTACACTATTGGAAACTTTTCCAAGGAGCTCTGCGGCGGCCCGCACATAGAAAAAACCGGCCTGCTCGGCCGGTTCGAAATCCTCAAAGAGGAAGCCTCCTCCCAGGGCGTCCGTCGCATCAAAGCCCGAGTTAGTTAGTGTCCGATTTTTCCGGATCGGTTTTTCCGAGTCTCTCGGCTTCCTTAAGAGATTCTTCAATGTCTCTCTGAACCTCATCGAAATTCTGCGGACGATCACTATCTAGTTCGTTTTGGGCAATTCTTTCTGCAGCCTGTTTAGCTCGTACATATAAACCAGCGTATAATAGGTTGTCGGGAAGCTCGTCAATCAGATTGTGGATTTCCTCGAGAGCATCGCCCTTCATACCGGCGAGCGCCTGTAGCTCGTAGCATTTTAGCTGTAACTCAAGGTTCTGAATATTTCGGTCGTTCCCCGAAAAAGAGTTTACGACCTGTTCGCCGGCCGCTTGATAAGTCGTATAAAGTTCAACGGTTAATTCTTCGCCTTGCTCAACCCGAGCTCTAATTTCGACCATTGCCCAGGTCTCGACAAACTCTCCGCTATGAGCAACTTCTAATCTTGTTTCATCACCTGTTTGAGGGGTAACAAAATCCTCGGGGCGAGATTCGCCCGTAACTGGTTCTCTCGGCTCCCTTTCCATGTCGTCCATAGTGTGACTTTACAACATTTAGTGAATTGCGCATAACGGTTTGTATCTGGTAATCTGAAAGGATAAATGGGGCTGTTTGGGGGGCGCAAAAAACAGAATAATTGGGCGATTAGTCTCGACATCGGGACGGAGTTTGTTAAAACCCTGGTTTTTGAGGTCATTGACGGCGAGGGTCATATCCGTGGCGTCGGCCGGGCTCGCCAAAAACTTTCTGACATGCAGGGCGGCGGTATTACCGATATTCACGGTGTTGCCCAAAACTGCGAGAAAGCCATCGAAGAAGCAGCGACGATGGCCCAATTTCTACCTGACAAAGCTATTGTCGGTATCGCTGGTGAGTTGGTGAAAGGGGCGACGACAACCGTTAAAGTCACCCGAGCGAAACCCCAAACCCAAATTCAAGTTTCTGAGCTTCAAGATATCGTCAACCAAGTCCAAGCTCAGGCCTTCAGCCAGGCACGTAAAGAATTGGCGGAAGAAACGGGGTTGGAAGAGATAGACATTCAGCTGGTCAATGCCGCCATCGTTTCAGTTGTTATTGACGGCTACAAAGTTTCTAACCCGATGAGCTACCAGGGTAAAGAACTGTCGGTTGGGGTTTACAACGCTTTTGCGCCGATCGTCCAATTTGGCGCCTTGGAAACGGTTGTCCGAGAGCTGAATCTGGAGCTGTTGGCTATCGCCGCCGAACCGTACGCCGTGGCTCGCTGTATGAACGAGGAGTCGACCGATTTTGCCGCCACTTTTATTGATATTGGCGGCGGGACGACTGATATTGCCGTTGTGCGAAACGGCGGTGTTGATGGGACAAAAATGTTTGCCATCGGTGGCCGGGCTTTCACCAAACGAGTGGCCGCTGTTTTAGGCGAAACTTTTGCCAATGCCGAGGACGCCAAGATTGCTTACTCTTCTGGTACCCTCGACAAAGAAAAGGCCGAGTTGGTTCGTCAGGCCTTAAAGAACGATACTCAAGTTTGGCTGTCGGCTTTGCAAATATCGCTCGAAGATTTTGGCGAAGGCGACCTGTTGCCGTCGAAGATTTTACTCTGTGGCGGTGGAAGTAACTTGCCGGAGATCAAGGAAGTGCTGTCCGATCGGGAATGGTCGAAAGACTTGCCGTTCGCCCGGGCACCGGAAGTGCAGTTCATCAAGCCGAGCGATGTCGCCAATATGATCGATGAAACCAAAACTCTCAAAGATATTTCCCAGGTCACGCCGATGGCTTTAGGCAATGTCGCCTTAGACTTGATTGGCCAAACGAGTATGCTAGAGACACTGATGAAAAAAGCCCTGACCGGAGTGAAGCAATAAAATGCCAAAGGCATTTAGCGTCTGGCAACTAGCAACTAGCTACTGGCAGAAATTTAAAAAGATAAAGCCAGAAGCCAGAAGCTGTAAGCTAGGAGCTACTTTGTGATGAAGCCGATTTACCTCGAGCCGGACGAGGAGATTACTTCGATTATCGATCGATTGGCAAAAGTCGACGAAAAGAAGATTGCCGTGGTGGTGCCAAAGAACAGCACGATGTTCCAAAGTCTGGTTAATTTAAAACTCTTAGCCCGTCAGGCCCAAAAATTGGGTAAAGAAGTGGCGATAATCTCCAGCAACAAAATTGGTAGTCGTTTAGCCAAGCAGGTCGGGCTAGAAACCTACGCTAGTTTAGGGACGGTTAGCAACGCCCCGACACCTACGTCTGTGACTAAACCTACGCCAAGTACCGAACCAGTAGGAGCTGATGTTTTGCCTGATGGTACCCCGGTGCATCGTTACTCACCAGAGGTGGGTACACAGCAACTAGCAACTAGCCAAGAGCCACTAGCAGATGATGACGAGGAACCAGAGTTAGTCAGCCAACCAGACGCTAATTTTATCGAGCCAGAAGCCAGTGGCCAGTTACCAGTAGCTCCTGACAACAAGCCAGAAGCAGTTCCTGATGAGCCAGAAACCCCTATCGATTTGCCAGTGGCTAGTAGCCAGAAGCTAGTTGCCCCCCCAAGTTTACCTCCCATTGTCTCGCGGGGGGTTCAAACTCGTCACGAATTTGTCTTTCCCTGGAAATCCGCAGCTGTGGCCGGATCGCTGGTGATTATCGCCTTCATCGTCACCTTTCTGTTCTTGCCCAAGGCCACCGTCACCCTGACTTTCCCGGCCATACTGTTGAGCGATACCGTTACCCTAACCGCCAAAACAACTGCCACCGAAGGCGAAGGAATTATCGCGGGCAATTTACTAACAACCGAAAAAACCTTAACCCAAGAAGTGACGGCGACAGGCCAGAAAGATGTTGGCACCAAAGCCAGCGGCTCGGTGGCTGTCAAAAACTGCGAAGACACCAATCCTCATAGTTTAGCCGCTGGTACCAAGGCCACTGCTAGCAGTAAAACCTTTACCACCGGCGCGGCCGTGACTATCCCGGCCGGTACTTTTAGTGGCGGCGGCACCGTCTGCACTTCTTCGACGGTTAGCGTGACGCTGACGGCCAGCGAAGCCGGAACAGCTCACAACTTAGCCAGTGCCACCTTCACCTTTGCTGGTCTGGCCAGTCGCATTAGCGCTACCGGCTCGACGACCGGCGGGACTACCAAACAAATCACTGTTTTGTCCCAAGACGATGTCGATCAGGCCTACTCGGCGCTGAAAACCCAACTTGTTACCGATGCGACCAACGACCTGAAAAGCAAGGCTGGCACCCAGAGCATCGTCGCCGAAGCCATCAAACAAACGGTGGTCGAACAAAAAGTCGACAAGTCAGTTGGCGCTGAGGTTGCTAAAGCGACTGCTTCAGTGACAATTAATCTTTTTACCATCACCTTCGACCAAAGCACCATTGACGCCGCTGTTAAAACGAAGTTGTCGGAAAAATTGACGGCCGATCAGGAGCTGATCATTGCCGAGAATCAAATCGCCCTGCCCGCGTTTAAAGAAATGTCCGACGACAAGACTAGCTTAACTTTGACGGTGGCCGCGTCCGGTTTCGCCGCCCCGATTATCAATAAAAAAGCGGTTACCAAAGAAGTTAAGAACAAATCCGTCACTAGCGCCGAAAGTTTTCTCAAAGATAAGTATCAAGCCAGCAATGCCAAGATCGAAATTATCCCCGGCTGGTGGTTGAAGCGCTTGCCAATTCTCTCCCAAGCCATTACTGTCGAGTACGGCTATGAAGAAACAACTCCTCAACCTAAAGATGCGATACCTGGGACTTGATGTTGGGTCACGACATATCGGCGTGGCGGTAGGCGAGCTCCTGGCCAGCGAATTGACGACTCTTGACGCCCCGAAAAACCAGAATTTTTACGACGCACCGAAACTGGTTGACGAGGAAATTGTGCGGTTAATTGCCAGCGAGCAAGTTGACGCGATCGTCGTTGGCTTGCCGGTCAACGAGCAGGGAGAGCTGTCGGCCGAAGCCGAATCGATCAAAAAATTTGCCGACCAACTAGGAACTCGACTCGACAAAACAATCCACTTTGTCAACGAAACACTGTCGAGTTTTATGGCTGAAGACATTCTGGAGAGTCAGGGCTTGAGTATCCAGGAAGCTAAACTGCGCGAGCATCAGCTTTCAGCCCAGTTAATCCTCCAGCAATACATCGAAGAAAATGTTGGTGCTTAAACGCCTGGCCTTGGGCTTGCTGGGAATCATCGTCATCCTAGCAGTGATTTTTATTATTCTTTTAGCGCCGAAAAATGAAGAGTCTACCGAAAAGGTAGATTTTGTCGTCGCCGCCAATCAACGATCGGCCGATATTTCGCAACATTTGGAAAAAGAGGGAGTGATCAAAAACGGTTTCGCCTTCTACCTCTATTTGAAGTTAATTAATGGCAAAATCCTGCCCGGTACCTACGAGTTGTCGACTAATCAGTCTGGCTCCGATATCGCCGGCCAGTTAGCCAGCGGCAAATTCAAGGTCGCCAAAATCACTATCATCGAAGGTTGGCGAGCCAGCCAGATGGAAGATTATTTTGTAACCGACAAGAAGTTGCGCCAGCTAGAAGGATTTGCGAAACTGGCTGAGTCGTCCGAGGGCTATCTATTTCCCGATACTTACGAAGTCAAGATTGATGTCACCAGTGAGGAGATAATCAAATTGATGCGGGAGACTTTCGAGCAGAAAACCAAGAGTCTACGGATTACACCCGAGACAGTTATTCTGGCCTCGATAGTTGAGCGCGAGTCGTTGGGGGATGAAGATCGGAGCCAAATCGCCGGTGTCTACGCCAATCGGGTCAGGCAAGGCATTCGACTCGAAGCCGATCCAACCATCCAGTACGCCAAAGGCACTTGGGCGGCAGTGACACTCGCCGAGTATAAATCGGTCATCTCGCCGTACAATACATATCTTAACGACGGCTGGCCGCCGGGCCCGATCTGCAGCCCGGGGCTGAAAAGCTTGGAAGCCGCTGCCGCACCAGCCAAGCACGACTATCTCTATTTTTTCCACGCCAAAGGTCAAACCTATTTCTCTAAATCTTACGCCGAACACGCCGCCAAAGTCCGTCAAAATTTTTAAGCTCTAAGTATAATGTCACGCTCTCCCCGGACGGCTAGAAACAGAATTCCGTGGGTGGTCGTAGCGGTGGTTGGATTACTGTTGGCGATCTTTATTCGTAGCCAGTATGTCGATTACTACCAAAGACTTGAGACTCCTTCAGACATCTTAACATTTAAACCGACCGTACCAGCCAAGTCTATACCGACACCCGCCGCGCCGGCAGTTGCGGAAAAGCCTCCAGTAACCCTTCCGCTCAAAGTGCCGTTTACCTCTCAAGCGCCGCTGACTATTTGGGATCCACTACACGAAGAAGCCTGCGAAGAAGCTAGTTTGCTGATGGTTTATTATTACCGAACCGGCCAAAAGTTTGTCTCGCCGCTGGAAGCCGATACGGAGATTAAAAAGTTGGTCGCCTGGGAGGAGAGCAAGGGCTACAAAGTTGATCTGACGGCCAAGGAACTTGTAGCAGTCGCCACAGAGTATATGAAACTGAAAACCGGACGAGTAATAGTTGCCCCGACTGTAGATCAGCTCAAAACCGAGCTCAAGGCCGGCCGACCGGTCATCGTTCCGGCCGCTGGCCGAGAGTTGAAGAATCCTAACTTCACCGCTCCCGGACCGATTTATCATATGCTCGTACTCAAGAGCTTTGATGAGACTGGCTTCATCGTCAACGATCCCGGCACTCGCCGCGGCGAAAACTACCATTATGGGTTTAAAACCATAATGGACGCTATGCACGATTGGGATTCGGACAATATCCTAAAAGGCCAAAAAGCCGTAGTGGTTTTTGATTGAGCGTTGCGTCTGTTGATTTCGGCTTCTGTTGCATTACAATGCTAAAACAATGCTAAATCGATTTTGGGGTGCTTTTTCGCATGATGTCGGCATAGATTTGGGTACCGCTAATACCCTCGTTTATGTTCGGGGCAAGGGGATTGTTATTAATGAACCGTCGGTGGTGGCGATTAACCAGAGAACCAAACAGATTTTAGCGATTGGGACCGAAGCCCAAGTGATGGTCGGCAAAACGCCAGCCCATATCGTCGCCACTCGACCACTAGTTGACGGCGTCGTCAGCGACTTTGAAGTGACCGAACAGATGCTCCGATATTTTATCGAACGAGTTCACAAAGAACGCTTTTCGTTTTTACCGCGCCCGCGAGTTGTGATTGGGGTGCCTTACGGGGTAACTGAAGTAGAACGCCGAGCGGCCGAAGAAGCGGCCTTGAACGCTGGCGCTCGTCAGGCCTTTTTGATTGAAGAGCCAGTGGCGGCGGCGATCGGTGCTCGACTACCGATTCAAGAAGCGACCGGCAGTATGATCGTGGATATCGGCGGCGGGACAACCGAAGTGGCCGTTATTTCGATGGGCGGTATCGTCGCCTCTCGCTCGATCCGGATCGCCGGTGACGAGATGAATCAGGATATCATTGACTACGCCCGCGACTACTTCAACCTACTTCTGGGTGAACGAACAGCAGAAAATATCAAAATCGATATCGGCTCAGCTATTGCCCTAAAAGAACCGTTGGAAAGACCGATGCGCGGTCGGGATTTGGTCTCTGGCCTGCCCCATCAGGTGATGATTAACGATGAACAAGTTCGCCAAGCGTTGTTGAAGTCGACCAATACAATTGTTGATGCGGTTAAGTCGACCATCGAAGAAACGCCGCCGGAATTAGTGGCCGATATAATGGAACGCGGTATTGTTCTGGCCGGTGGCGGGGCACTTCTGAATGGGCTGGATATCTTAATCTCTCAAGCCACCCAGACTAAAGTTTATATTGCCGACGAACCGCTGACTTGTGTGGCCCGCGGTACCGGCGTCGTCCTGGAAGATTTAGAGACTCTAGAGAGTGTTCTTTTGAGTAGCGCACTTAGATGATTCGTTTTCCTCATTGGAATTATCGGGTCATTATTCTGACGATGGCGGTGCTATTACTGATTGCCAGCCAATTTCGTTTCTTTAGTCCGGTTCGTGATTTTACTCGTCGAGCAATCGGCGCACCCGCTAGCATGTTTGATTCCTTGGCTAATCGCTTGAGCGCCTCGGCGCGGATCCTGTTTGCGATTAACGATCTCTCCAAAGAAAACGCTACTCTGCGTCTGCAAAACTCGACTCTCGAAGCCCAACTTGCCAAACTCAACTCGGTCCAAGGTGAAAACGAAACGCTCCGCCAAGATTTGAGCTTTAAAAACAGCCGAACTGATCTGAAATTAACGCCGGCCGAAGTTTTGTCATTCTCCCCGTCGGGACTTTATCAGGCCTTTACGATTAACCGCGGGGCCCATGACGGCATTAAGGAGAATCAGGCTGTTGTTTCCAACGGTTTTCTAATTGGAAAAATTCACAAAGTCGCAGATTCGACCGCCGAGGTTTGGTTGATCACCAACCGCAACCTCCTGACTCCGGTCGTTCTGACCGGCAGCCAAACTATCGGCTTGCTATCGGGAGGAATTCGGGGATTGGTGGTCGAAAATATTCCGCTTGACACTAAAGTTTCGGTCGGAGAGCTGGTCGTCACTTCTTCGCTCGAAGGCATTTACCCATCGGGAATCGCCATTGGGAAAGTCGAGGAAATTATTTCGCTGAAGGAAGAAATTTTTCTAACCCTACGGATTAGCACTCCGACTAAATTCGGCGATCTGACGGTGGTTTTCGTGGTCACTAAGAGCTAATCCACATCAACCTTAAGAAGCGAATATGAAATTCATTTCGAGCGAAAAAGGTGATTTATGTCGAGCCACTAGTTGGCGAGAGCTAGGAGCGAAGCGACTATGAAGAACGATAGAAGCTCTATCGTGATGAGTAAATCGGTTTTTGCAGCCGAAATGAATCAGATGCAGCTATATATGTTGTTGTGGATTAGCTCTAAATGAAGTGGCTGATGTTACTGGTCGTCGTCGGGCTGACCATTGGCCCGTTCGGACATCTCGCCCAATCGGCGCCGATGACACCCAATTTGTTGGTGGTATTTTTGTGGGCCATGAGCTGGTTTCGCGGTCGCGAGCAAACACTAGCTTTGGCGATTGGGGGCGGCTTGTTACTAGATCTGGTCGGCTGGAATTGGTTTGGGCTCTGGACAATCAGCGCCGTCGCCGTCGTTTGGGTAATCAGTCTACTCAAAGGGCGACTTCTGGCCACCAGCTCGATTCTCCACGCCCTGCTGGCCCTGGCGGTAGTCTCGCTGATTGCGCCGCTACTACTCTCGATCGCCACCGGAACTATTGATGTCAAAGAAGTTAGTCTTGTGGTATTGGGCAATGTACTACTTGGCCTAATTGTTTATTATCTGTTAGCAATGAGATTAAGAATGTTTCAACGATGGGCCGGCCGAAGAATCGCGTAGACTGGAATCCGGTTCGCCGGGTACTGATGCTTCTTTGGGCGCCGATTGGTTGGGTCGCGGCGCACTTAAGGGTATCAAAAATCAGATCGACAGATTCCGGCATTTTTGACCCCTACCTACCGCTCGGTTCGCTTAAATCAGTCGCTGTCGAATATTCAGCCGACCTCGAGCCTTCTGGAGACACTGGCGTCTTGGAATCAAGTGATGGACTTGGCCGACGGTCGTTTTTCATCCTCAAGGCAGTTGCCTTTTTGGTGGCTTCTCTATTTGCCTTTCGCTTAATCTCCCTGCAGATAACCCAGGGGCAAGAGAATTATCGTTTAGCCGAGGGTAATCGTCTCAAAACCACCCTGATTTCAGCGCCGAGAGGTTTGATTTATGATCGCAATGGCGTGCCGCTGGTTCAAAACGCTCCGAGCTTTTCGCTGATTCTTCGTCCCAGTGAGGTGCCGAAGAAAAAAGACGATCGTCAGAGATATCTGGATGATCTAGCGAGACAGCTGTCCCTGGATCGGGCCGAACTAGCTTCGAAACTCGACGCCCAAGCTAGCCGCGATGTCGTCACATTGCTCGATGGCTTGAATCGCGATCAGGCACTTTCTTTAGAGTTAAAGACCCACGACTTAACTGCCGTCGAATTAATCAAGCAGCCGGTTCGATTGTATAGCGGCGTCCCGTCGATGGGTAATTTACTGGGGTATATCGGCAAGGTTGACCCCGAAGATCTCAAACAGCGCCCTAACCTTCTTTCAACGGATTATGTCGGCAAGTCTGGCATTGAAACGACTTACGACGAACTTCTCCAAGGCATTCCAGGGCAAGAGATCGTTGAAGTTGATTCCGTGGGCCGATCTGTCAGAGCAGTTGGCAACAAGCCACCGACACCAGGGAGCTCGTTAATTCTCGGGTTAGACTCAACCGTGCAACAGGTTGCCGCGACCGCCCTGCAAGAATCAATCACCAAATCCGGCGCCATCAACGGCGCGGCCGTCGCTATCGATGTTAACACCGGCGAAATTGTGTCGATGGTCAGCTTACCGACATTTGACAACAATCTCTTCTCGCCCCTAACTGATTCCAATATTCGCCAACAAGTCCTTCAAGATCCTGGCTCGCCCTTGATCAATCGTGCAATTTCCGGCCAGTACCCGTCTGGGTCAACAATTAAACCCTTTGTGGCAACGGCGGGACTTGCGACAGGGGTAATAAACGCCAATACAAAAATAGATACGTCGGCCGGTAAAATTGAGATTGGCCCGTGGGTTTTTCACGACTGGAAAACTCACGGCGTTAGCGATGTGCGCCAGGCACTCGCCGAAAGTAATAACATCTTCTTTTATTCACTCGGTGGTGGCTACAAACAAATCGGCGGCCTCGGGGCTGATCGTTTAAGTGAGTGGCTAACAAAGTTCGGTTTTGGTTCTATTACCGGCATCGACATTCCGGGCGAACAAGACGGCTTAGTTCCAACGCCCGACTGGAAGAAGAAAACTAAAAAAGAAGCTTGGTACATCGGCGACACCTACAACCTTTCAATCGGGCAAGGCGATCTACTAGTGACGCCGCTCCAATTAGCGCGGGCAACCGCCGCTATTGCCAATAACGGCCAGTTGTTAACGCCTAGGTTAGTTAAATCGTCATTCTCTTCATCTGCTGGCCAAGAAGATTATCCAACTAAAAGCATAAAAGAGAATCTGGCGCCTGGGGCCGCCTTACAAGCCGTTCGTGAAGGTATGCGCCAGGCGGTGCTGACTGGCTCGGCCCGCACATTCGCCACTTTACCTGTCGAGGTGGCAGCCAAAACCGGTACCGCCCAGTTCGACAAAGCTAAAGAAAAGACCCACTCTTGGTTAACCGCTTTCGTGCCGTATAATAATCCTCAAATAGCCATCACGGTCATCGTTGAAGGTGGCGGCGAAGGATATGTTGTGGCGGCGCCAGTGGTCAAAAATATTATCGAGGCTTACTTCAAGCTACCAATCACGCCGATCCAACCTTTGAGCGAAAATTAGATAGTCGCTCTGCTCCTAGCTCTCCCTTCCTCTAGTCGGTCGACATAGTCGCTCTGCTCCTAGCTCTCCCTTCCTCTAGTCGGTCGACATAGTCGCTTCGCTCCTAGCTCTCGTCGACAAGCGGCTCTACATTGTAAGAACTCACAGAATCTAGTCTCCTATTGCGCTAGACTTCAGCTAAAACGACGACTTGTCTGGCGTCGCCATTTGTAGGAATATACTAATATGTCACCAAAACTTTTCGAACAACTTTTCGAGCAAATTAAACGTGTTATCACCAAACCGCTCTGCCTAACAGACGAACGGGGGGTAATATACAAGGACTTTTCTGATTTCGGGAACCAAAAACAACTAACACTCCGCGGTACCGTTAGTGATGGCGTTCGTTCACTGGCCGTCGAAGGTGATGAATCTGCTCAAGCAATCCCGATTTTTTTAGAAGGTAAACTATTACTAATAGTAGTAGTTAAGGTTTCGCTTGAAGATATTCAAACGGCCCAGATTATTAACAGTCTGGCCGAACTAATTGTCCAGCAGTTTATTTTAGAGCACAAACCTAAACCCGATGCCGTTGACTTACTCTTGACTCGAGTTGCCTTCCGACCGCAGACACTCGATCCGGAGGAGCTGTCCGAGCAGATGACGGCGCTGGGCTTTCGGCTCGACCTGCCGCGGGTGGCTGTGACTTTCGAGCTGAAAGGTTTTTGGGATAACTATCTCCAGACGCTCGGCTCCCCGCTCGGAGAGAAAGAGGGTCTAATCGAAGCCAAGAAGCGCGATCTCAACCAATCGCTGACGAGTTTCTTCACCAAAAATCCGGACAACCTAGTCGGATTCATCGGCAAAGACACCTTTTTGATACTGAAAGACCTGCACGATACTGACTACACTCGATTCTGTTCTCTCCTATCTCGTCACTACAGCGAAATTACCGCCCCGTTGAAAAATGTCCATATTAGCGAAGTGACAGTTGGCATCGGATCGCCGGCATCATCGCCAAGCGGTTTAATTCGCTCGGTCCAAGAAGCCAGGCAGGTCCTAACAATCGGCCAGAAAATTATTGGTAGCAATCAAACTCATCGCTTTGATTCGCTCGGTGTCCTGCCGCTCCTACTGATGGGTAACGACCAGCAGAAAAAAGAGTTTTCCAGCAAAATGTTCTCCGGGCTTGATGACGATCAACTAACCCAAACCCTGGAGGCCTTCATCGCCGCCGATCTGAATCTGACTCAAGCGGCGACCAAACTCAAGATCCATCGCAATACCGTTATCTATCGTCTCGATCGGATTCAAGAAAAACTGGGGCGTGATCCTCGGAAATTCACCGATGCCGTCGAACTCTACCTGGCCTCGTTGTTTGCGAAGTTGTTTGACTAGCCCCTCTTTTTCAGGGTATTTTCCATCAATGTATCGTAACCTTGTTCGATTCGATCAGAATCATCGATTCCTAAACGCTTGAGAAAATTAAATAATTCATCCTGAACTCCGCTTACGTCCCCGCCGTCTTCTAGAAGTTTCTCGAGCTCAATAAAAGTTCCCAACAGCTCAACTTCATCCAAACATATCTCAACGCCCTTAAACTGAGACTTCCGACGGACTTTCTTGATCTCTGACGCCAGCACGTAACCAAGCGCTTCCAGCATCTTCTCTGCTTGATCCGGATCACTAACGGCCGTCTCGAGTTCGAAGCTGTCTAGTTCGTTGGTCTCAGAGCGTTTTAGGGTTAAAAGCGACTTATCTTCTTGGCGACGGACTCTTAGGAAGCTGACCCCGATCTGTCGTGTTCCAAACTTCTCTTTCACCGAAGCAGGCGAAAAGACCCTGTCGTGTTGGGCTATAGGGGGTCCAAACTTTACGTTCAAATCCCCAAGTCTAGCTAGTACTAGGGATGGGTTCGAAACTCGTGCCTTGACTTCTACCTCTCTCATTTAGGATATTTTATAGACATTTGCGGTTGGTGTAAACCAAAAGACTCAAGCACCGTGTGGAGACCTTTTTCCTCCAAATACTCGAGTTCTTTTGGTAATTTGACCGCCCTCTGTCGCTATAGGTGAGCTATCTGCTCGGCCTCGTTTAGTGATCTGGCCGATCCCGAAAGCTCTTCTGTCGATCTTGGGTTGTCTTGGGGCAGAAGGTAGAAGGAGCAAACAATGAAAAACACTACTTTACTTTGCCAGATTATCGTATGAAGTCATTAGCATAAGCTACGAAGAACTGTCTTTACTGTAATCGTTTGTTGACGATCTCGACCATTTCGTCGGGGGTGTGGTAGGACTTGACGAGATAATCAACGGCACCGAGGGAAAAAGCCAGCTGTTTGTCAGAGTCTGATTGTTCGCTGCCTAGATTAGTCAGCACAATGACCGGAATGTCGCGAGTATCGAGATTTCTTTTTAACCGTCTCAAAACTTCAAAACCGTTGATGCCCGGCAGTAAAATATCCAATAAAATTAAATCGGCACCAAGGTCGGCTTTTTTCAGCGCCTCGTTGCCGTCTCGGGCAATCTCTAGCTGAAACTCTTCTTCACCGAAGCGCTCCTGATACAAATCGATCAATAACGGCTCATCCTCAACTAGTAAAACTCGTTTGTTACTCACTTTTTACTCCTCTTAGTTTGTTCTAATGGGAAGGCAACGGCAAAATGCGTTCCTTTGCCCGCCCGGCTTTTAACTGTAATGGTTCCATTCTGTTTTTCAACAAAGGATTTCACAATATACAACCCCAAACCGGCGCCTTGCTCTCGCGACTGCTCTGGCCGATGAGCCCGATGGAACTTTTCGAAAATTTCTTCAATATTTTTCGAGCTGATACCGATACCGCTGTCACGGATATTGACGATCAGCTGGGGATTTAAGCCCTGGCGATCCTCGGAGTTTTCGAGCGAGACCTTGATCGATCCTTGCTCAGTGTACTTGGTGGCATTATCGATTAGGTTGGCAAATATCTGCTCGGTTCGTTCCCGATCAAGTCGGACGGTGTCGGGGAGCTTGCTGGTAGTTAGCGACAGCGTCACGCCCTTGGCGAGGGCCTTAGGCTTAAAGTCGCGAACGACTTTTTTCAGAATGGGGAAAAGATGAATACTCTGGGGCTTAAACGATAGGCGGTCTTGGTCGATTTGAGTCACCCGGAGGAGATCTTCCGCCAGCCGTCCCAAGCGGTTACTGGCTTTGGTGGCTTGCGACAGGTAGGAGAGTTGTTTCTCGGTTAAATTATCTCCCTTGCGCTCGAGTAAACTCAAATAGCCCTTAACGGCCGTCAGGGGTGTGCGCAATTCGTGGGTAGCGATCGAAATAAATTCATTTTTCTTCTGCTCGAGATTCTTTTTGTGAGAAATGTCACGTGCAACCAGAACGGCTTGCTCAAACACGCCGGAGCGGTTTTTGTAGATTGTCACTAAACAACTAACCCAGCGCAGTTCATCGTTTTGAGTCAAGATTTGGAAATCGGCGCTGATATGTTTTGGTTCCGGGCTCTTAGCTTCCCCAGAGAGAATCGTCAGCCAGTCGAGCTGACCAACCCGGCGGAAGAACTGTTCGAAGGGGCGATTGACCGTTTCCGAGCTTCTAAAACCAGTTAAGCGTTGCATCGACCGGTTCCAGAGCGTTATCTGCCCAGAGCTATTGGTCATGACCATGCCTTCGCCGAGCTGGCTCGTCAGATTGGTGATCGTAGTCGCTTGCTGTTGAAGGTTTTGCGCGAGCTGATTATTTTTTAGGCGTAAGCCTAAAACTTGTCGAATTACTTCAAAAACGCGGCTGGTTTCAGTCGAGATCGAACGGCTACTGACGGTCAGGAGATAGTTCTGCTGGCCGTCTAACTCGCCTAAAGACATCAGGTGACAATTTGTCATCGTTTTTTGATTGACCTGGAGGGCGACGGGGGAGCTTTTATTAAAATGGTAATGCTCGGGTTTAGCGATTCTTTGGATTAGCTTGGTCTCGACACAGCGGAGAGCTTTCTTGCTCGACAAATTGGTAGCGATAATCTGGGCTCCAAGCGGGCCAGCCCCCCAAATAATAACCCCCTCACAACCTGTTATCTTCGGCAGAAAAACGCAGAGTCGAGCGTAAAGCTGGGCCACAGTGACCGATTCGTTGCTAATCAAACCCAACAATTCTAGTCGGAGCGCCTTTTGATCAACAGCCGTCTCGGGCAAGACATAGAGACGCGACAGCAGTTTTTCCCAAGACGGCAAAGTTGGTAGACGGACCAGACGGCGTTCTTCAGGTATCATGGTTGTGTTTCAGTCATGGGTTTAGTATACAGCGCCTGGCCAGCTGGTTTGATGGAGGTATTCTCTCATATTTTCTGTACACCTGTTACTTTTTTGTAGATTCCTACAAAATAGCGCTAACCCTTGACAGAATTTGAGAGGTTGCTAAACTCTTTGTATCAGCTTAACTTACTTCGCCCGTCTCTGGCTCTAGGGCGAATCGAATTAGCTAACAAACAGTCCACCAACGAACACCACCTAACATACAAACAACACACAGTGCTGGACTGGCCGGATTAAAAGTTAAATAATATTTCCTGTTTAGAACAATGCTAAAAAAAGATATCCTCATTACCGAAGAAGGTCTGGAGAAAGTCAAGAACGAGCTGAACGAGCTACTGACGGTTCGCCGTCCAGAAGTAATTAACCGTATTAAAGGAGCCAAAGAACTTGGTGATTTATCGGAAAATGCCGAATATTCCGCTGCCAAAGAAGAGCAGTCGTTTGTTGAGGGACGGATTCAGGAAGTCGAGGAGATTATCAAGCATGCCAAAATCGCCGCTACTAGCTCTGATTGCAACGGTAGCATCGCTATCGGCTGTCATGTGACGGTCTTGGTTGACGGCGAACAAGACAAATTCGAACTCGTCGGCCCGACCGAATCAGACCCAGCTAAAGGCAAGATTTCGGTTGACTCACCAGTTGGCAAGGCCCTGCTTGGCCACAAAGCCAAAGATACCGTCTCAGTTGAAACTCCCGACGGTAAAATTCAGTACAAAATCATTTCCGTCGACTAGCTAAGTCACGGTAGTAGCGACACTGCCGTTCGTTGAAGCACTGGAGTACCAGAACAACTCACGACAGCATCGCTAGTACCTAATTGCTTCTGAGCCCTTTGACTTTCACTATAGAATAGGGTATATTTCTCGTGTTCATTAACAAGGATTGTTGAGGTTGGCTTTTGGCAAACGATTATTCGTTTTTCAGAAGCCAATCTCAACAGAGAAAAGCAACCATCCTGTTCCCGAGGTACTGACCATGAATGATGCTCACGTAGCGCTCCTCGATGCTCGAGGACCGCTCACCGACCTTCTCAAGAAGCTATCCGGCAATGACGGCCAGCAATGGCTCGATGCCCTCAAGCGATTCAACCGCAAGGAGAATCCTTGGGAAGTAAAACCTGTTAAAGCCGCAAAGCAAGAGGCCCCGTTCGGTTTCCCGGCGCTCCCATTACGCCACGCAAAGTTCGTTTTGGATCTGCCGGTGTATGCCTCCAAGGAGGCGTTCATTGAAGCCGTGAAGAAGAGCGGTTACCTGTTTACTGAAGGCGCGCTTAGCGTTGTTGCTCACGACGACTGGGAGCTCCTCACCGAGGGGGGCAAGTACGGATTCTGGGAGTACACGGTCCGCGAGCTGACTGGCAAGAATGAAGTGAAGACCCCCGTCTTCTACGAGGCTATTCACGCCCACAAGTTCATCGACGCTCCGCATCAATCGACCGGAGATCTTGGGATCGCCTACATCGATCGCTCGCACAGAGAATTGATGGTGGTGATAAGCGACCCCATTCCGGACCCTGCCGGCATCCCAGCTTACCTCCAATTGCTGGTGCGCGATTCCGGAGGTTCGCTCGTGCTTATGGAGCATGCTCGCCCGGACGACATCTGGTACGGCAATGGGCGTGTCCTGGTCTGCCGCAAGCTGGATTAACTCTTGTGGGTTGGCCGCTTACATCTTCTCGTTTCTTGTCCCTTGCCTTCGGGACCGCGCTTGCGCGGTCCTTTTTCATACAAAAGACGACAAAAGCCCTTGGCGTTTCAGGAGGGGGTTTGGTACACTACCAACATGATTGATCGTGATTTATTGCGTCAACATCCCGAGATTGTTAAAGAGTCGCTGACCAAACGCGGCGAAGATCCTAAAAAGCTGGATCGATATCTCGAACTCGAAAAAAAGTGGCGCGCTATCGCTAGCCAAGTTGAGCCGTTACAGGCAGAAAAGAACAAACTCTCCCGGGGCGGTAAACCTAGCCCAGCCCTATTAAAGAAAGCTCAGGAATTGAGCAAAAAGATTGCTGCCAAAGAAGGCGACCTCAAGGCCGCCGAGATGGCCTATCAGACCGCCGCCAAAGCATTGCCAAATCTTGTGGCCGATGACGTACCGGTCGGACCAGGCGAATCAGCCAACACTACTATCGGGCAATTTGGCCGGATTCGTCTTCAAACTGGCAAGCCGCATCACGAGCTGATGACGAAGCTCGGTTGGCTAGACCTAAAAACAGCCGCCGAATTTTCCGGATCTCGCTTTCGTTACCTAAAAGGCAATGCCGCCTGGGCTCATCTACAGATCATGGGCGAAGCCCTGCGCTTAGCCGTCCATCACGGTTTTACCCCAGTTATTCCGCCGGTCATGACGAGAACAGAAACGCTCGAGAAAGCCGGCTTCTTGCCTTTTGCCGAAGATGATTTTTTTAAGATTGAGGGCGATGACCTGCTCTTAACCGGAACGAGCGAGCAAACCCTCTTAGCTTTGATGGCGGGCAAAACTTTCAAGGAGAGTGAGCTACCAATCCGCTTGGTCGGTTTTTCGACTTGCTTCCGGAGAGAGGTTGGTTCTTATGGTAAGGATGTTGAGGGCATGTTCCGTCAACATCAATTCGACAAAGTTGAGATGGTTTCAATTACCACGCCCGAAACAGCTCTCGAAGAGCACGAGTTCCTCGTCTCGATGGAAGAAATGTTCGTCAAGAAGTTGGGCTTGCCTTATCAGAAGGTTTTGATCGGGAGCGGCGATTTAGGGCCAACGGCGGTCAAAAAGATTGATATCGAGGCCTGGTTTCCGTCGCAAGGGCGTTATCGCGAAACCCATTCGGCCAGTAACTGTACCGATTTTCAGGCTCGGCGGCTGGGCATTAAATACCGAACCCTTGACGGCCAAGAGCGACTGACCCACACCCTCAATGGCACGCTGGCGACCGAGCGATTGCTTATTTCATACATTGAGAACAACCAACGGCCTGACGGCTCGGTTAATCTGCCCCGTCATTGGCGGGTATAGCTGATGTGGTTAGACTTTAAACAGGTTCACAGATGTCGCTTTTGAGTCGTTTTTTTGGCGACGCTAATAAAAAGGAAGTCGGTCGTTTTCAAGCCGTCGTTGATGAGACTAACGCAGTTGAACCAGAGCTTGAAGCTAAGACTGATCTTGAGCTTAAAGAACTTTCCATTGAACTGAAAGGCGAGCTGTCTAAGACATCGGCCACTATTTTTGCCGACACCGAAATAATCCCCGATCGCCAAGAGCGCAACAAGGAACGCAAAAAACTGATTAATAGTATTCTGCAACCTAAAGAAGCATATGCCTATGCCCTGGTGCGCGAAGCGGCCAAGCGAACGATTGGATTACGGCATTACGATGTCCAAATCCTGGGAGCAGCCGTCTTAAACCAAGGCCAAATCAGCGAAATGAAAACCGGCGAAGGTAAAACGCTGGTGGCCAGCTTGCCGCTCTACTTAAACGCCCTGACCGGCCTCGGCGCCCATTTGGTGACTGTCAACGACTACTTGGCCCGACGCGACGCCGGTTGGATGGCCCCGGTTTACACCTTCCTCGGCTTGTCTGTCGGTGTGATTGGACCACAATTCTCTTATTTGTTTGATCCCGAAGCCGACAGCGGTGAGACGGATGAGCGGCTGAAGCATTTTAGGACTGTCTCGCGCCAAGAAGCCTATCGAGCTGATATCACTTACGGGACGAATAATGAATTCGGTTTTGATTACCTGCGTGACAATATGGTCCAAACCGCCGCCCAGATGTCTCAAAGAGAACTAGCATATGCTATTGTTGATGAAGTCGACTCAATCTTGATTGATGAAGCTCGAACCCCGTTGATTATCTCCGCTCCCAGCTCAGAATCGGCCGAACTCTACCAAACTTACGCCAAGATTATCCCCAAACTGAAGAAGGAAACTGACTTTACGGTTGATGAGAAAGCACATGCCGCCTCTCTTACCTCTGACGGTATTGCTCGCCTGGAAACGCTGATCGGCGTCGAGAATCTTTACGCGCCTGAGCATGTGGAATTAGTTCATCATGTCGACTCCGCCTTAAAAGCATATACCCTCTACCTAAAGAATAAAGAATATGTTGTCAAAGACGGCGAAATTGTTATTGTAGACGAATTTACCGGCCGTATGTTACAAGGTCGCCGATACTCGTCTGGCCTCCATCAAGCGATCGAAGCTAAGGAGGGGGTCGCCGTTAAAGAGGAGTCAGTCACGCTAGCGACAGTGACTTTCCAGAATTATTTTCGGCTTTACGCCAAGCTCGCTGGAATGACCGGTACGGCCGTGACCGAAGCGGAAGAATTTTCTAAAATCTATAATTTGGAGGTGGTGGTCATTCCGACTCATCGACCGCTGACCAGAATTGACCGCCAGGATGTCATTTTCAAAACCGAGACCGCTAAATTTAATGCCGTTACTGCCCTCATCAAAGAACGCAATCTTGATGGTCAACCGGTGCTGGTGGGTACGGTCTCAATCGCTAAGTCGGAAAGATTATCGAAATTTCTCAAGGCCGCTGGCGTTCCCCACACGATCTTGAACGCCAAGCATCACCAAAAAGAGGGTGAAATTGTCGCCCAGGCCGGTCGGCTCGGTGGCGTCACGGTCGCGACCAATATGGCCGGTCGCGGTGTTGACATAATCTTAGGCGGCCAGCCACCACAAAAAAACGCTCCATCAGCCCAGTTCAAGCAATGGGAAGAGGATCACCAAAAAGTTTTGGAGTTGGGCGGTTTGTTTGTGGTTGGGACCGAGCGGCATGAGTCGCGTCGAATCGATAACCAGCTCCGCGGTCGGGCCGGTCGCCAAGGCGACACCGGTGTTAGTCAATTTTTTGTCTCGATGGATGATGATCTGATGCGGATTTTTGGCGGCGAGAAAATGAAGGGCTTGATGGAACGATTGAAGATTCCTGACGATGTCAGTATTAATAATGTTCTCCTGTCTAAGGCGATCGAGCAGTCGCAAACTAAAGTTGAAACGCACAACTTTGATATTCGCAAACAGTTAGTGGAGTACGACGATGTCATGAATAAGCATCGCGAGGCGATTTATCGTCGTCGAGAAGGGATTCTTAAAACCACCGCCGACCATGCGACCGATCTTCATCAAGAAATGATCGCCTTAATGAGCGACGAGCAAAGAGCTATTTATGAGCCAAAATACGCGCCGTGGCCAGAGGAGCTGAAGCTGGATGTAGAGCGAGCGGTCGGCTTACGCATTATTGATTTGCTCTGGATTGAGCACCTGAAAACGATGGAGTCGCTCCGCGAGAGTATCGGTTTGCGTGGTTACGGCCAGCGCGAGCCGATTGTCGAGTACAAACGCGAGGCCTACGACTACTTCCAACAGCTTCAAGCCAATATCGACGCCCAAATTGTTGATCTGCTTTTACGAGCCCAGATTGAAGCTAACGAGCCGGTCAAGCAGGTAGCGACACCGCAACAAGTGATGACTAACGACCCGTCTGACCAGTCGGCCGCGCCGATCAATCAGAGTAAAAAGGTCGGTCGGAACGACCCTTGTCCATGCGGAGCAATTAATCCTGCTACCAGCAAACCCTACAAGTACAAGCAGTGCGGACTCATTTCGGCTCCGCACCATCGAGGCTAATGCCCTCAATTGATTTCGACGATTTACTAATCCAGGCCGATCGGTTGCGTGATAGCGCCGAGATTGACGAAGCTATTAATGCCTACAAGGAAATTGCCCAATTAGCCACTGATGCTCACGAAACCTATTTCAAGGCTCGGGCCTGGCACATGGCTGGTGTCTCGGCCAAAGCGGCCGTTATTAATATCGATAGTTCGTATTATCGCGATGCCCTCAATTTCTTCGCTTCAGCCGAGGCGCTCTATATTACTCTCGGCGATCAAACCCTGCTTGGGGCGCTCTATCGCGATATAGCCAGCTGCGGCGATTACGCTGGTGACTCCCAAACGGCCGTCAACTATTTTCAGAAAGCGATTGAAATCCTTGAACCAACCGACTCTTTCGGCGAATTGGCCATCACTTACGATAAATTGGGATTACATTTTTCCAAACTCGGCCAACCCCAAGAAGGCCTGGCCTTTATCGATAAAGCTCTCCAGCTACTCAAAAAAGAACCGACGGCCGGTTTCTATCGAGCGACAACTTTGTTTGACGGCGCCAAAATTCAAATTCGGTTAGGCAACTTCGACCGTGCCTTTGAGCTAGCCGAGGAGTCGTTGGGTTGGTTTGAAGCTGATCATCCCAACCGCGATTACGCCCGACGCCGAGCCCAACTATTCGGTGTGCTGGCGGCCATTAAGAACGAGCTCGGCGAGCAAAAAGCGGCCGAACAGTACTACCAACAGTATCAAGAATTACTCAAGAATTTTGACCCGCTGGCAATTAAGGTCATTGAAAAAGAGCTGCAGTTTCTCGCTACCTAGATTTGCAACCAACGGGGGAGTTCTGTAATGATTACATCTGATGACCAGTCTTGATCCCCAAGTCGAACTAGCTAAAACCGAGCCGATAGCAGATCCTACTAACCTCGATTCTTCAAGCACTCCTCGACCTCGACGAAAGAAGCGGGGTCTCGGTCGTTTTTTGCGTATTCTGGGCCCGGGAATTGTCACCGGTGCGGCTGACGACGATCCATCAGGCATCGCGACATACTCCCAAGCTGGAGCCCAATTTGGTTTCCAGCTGCCGTGGACAATGCTCTTTACCTATCCGCTGATGACAGCGGTGCAGGAGGCTTGCGCCCGCGTCGGTGCTGTGACCGGTAAGGGTCTGGCAGCCGTTGTTCGCGATCACTACTCAAAGAAAATTCTCTTCCCAGTTGTCGCTCTGGTTGTCGTTGCCAATACACTTAATATTGGTTCGGACATTGGTGCTATGGCCGCTAGTACCCGCTTGCTTCTACCCGGTGTTCCGTTTGTTGCTCTAGCTATTGGGTTTGCGGTTATTATCCTGCTACTCGAGATATTCATCTCCTATAAGGTCTATATCCGAATTCTCAAGTGGTTGGCGATAGTACTATTTGCCTATTTTATTACGGCTTTTATGATTCAGGTCCCATGGGCTGAAGTGCTGAAGGCGACACTTGTACCGCATATTGTTTGGAGCAAAGAATTTCTCTTTATTATTGTCGGTATTTTTGGCACCACAATATCACCGTATCTTTTCTTCTGGCAAACCAGTAACGAAGTGGAAGAAGAGATTGCCGAGAATCTGCTGACCGAAGAGGGCGCCAAGCCCAAAGTTACCAAGGGTTTCATAAAACGGATGCGAATCGATACGGCCGTGGGGATGTTGTTCTCGAATGTCGCCGCCTGGTTTATTATTGTTGTTGGCGCCGTCGTCCTCAATCACGGCGGTATTACCAACATTACATCGGCCGCTGACGCTGCTCGAGCTCTGGAGCCACTTGTAAACACTTTTCCAAACGCAGGTTTCTTGGCCAAATTGATCTTTAGTATCGGGGTAATCGGCATCGGTCTTCAAAGTATCCCAGTTCTGGCTGGCTCATCGTCCTACGCTGTGACGGAGGCGTTCGGTTGGAAAGAAGGGCTTTACCGCAAGTTCAAAGATGCCCGAAATTTCTACCTGGTTATTATTGCTGGCACCCTGATCGGACTGTCATTCAACTTTATCGGCCTTGACCCAATCAAGGCACTGATTGCTACTGCTGTCTTTAACGGGATCGCCGCCGTGCCTCTAATCTACCTAATTGCTCGTGTTTCTAGCCGCGAAGATGTCATGGGTGAGCACAAAAGCGGGGTCTGGTCGAAACTCGGTCTATGGATTGCTTTCACGGTCATGGGTGTCTTCGCCGTGGCGCTACTACTCTCGTTCATTTAGCGTCGTTACCCTTTTTAGTTTAAGCCGTCACTGGTATTCTGTAACTAATGCAGGAGATTCTGACTGTCGGTTCACCAAAACTGGCTCGACCCGTGACTGACACCAAGGTCAAGGTGCCATTAATTGAGATGAAAGCAGCCACCAAGAAATACGGCGCTCGAGCCGCCGTCAGTGATGTCACGCTAGTAATCTACGAAGGGGAGTTTGTTTGTCTGGTTGGTCAGTCGGGAGTCGGTAAAACCACTTTGATTAAGTTTCTGACCAAGCAGGAGTCGCCTAGCTCTGGCTCGGTCTTTGTGGCTGGTCGAAATTTGGCTGATTTGCGTGGTAGTGAACTGCCGTATTATCGCCGCAAGATTGGTGTAGTGTTCCAGGATTTTAAACTGCTTCCGCAAAAGACAGTTTTTGAGAATGTCGCCTTTGCCCTGGAAGTTTGTGGCGTCGCTCGGGCTGATATATTAAGACGCGTCGAGAAGGTTTTGGATTTAGTCAATTTAGGCCGACGCAAGAATAACTATCCGAGCGAACTCTCTGGAGGTGAGCGTCAGCGAGCCGCGATTGCCCGGGCCTTAGTTCACGGCCCTAAACTCCTAATTGCTGATGAGCCAACCGGCAATCTTGATCCAGTTAATACCTTTGAAATTATCGATTTACTTTACCGAATCAATCAAAAAGGAACAACGGTGATTTTAGCGACTCACAACCGCCAAGCCGTCGATCGGATTCAAAAAAGAGTTCTCCTAATGAAATCCGGTAAATTAGTCAGTGACCAAAAAATGGGGAAGTACGTGATATGACAAAAAGCTTTCAATTTTTTAGCAGCTGGCAACTAGCTACTAGCAACTGGCCAAATGAATTAGTTCCAAGCCAAAAGCCAGGCGCTAGAAGCGAGAAGCTGCCGTAGGTCATGGAAACCTTTCAGCGCATTGTTAAATTGGGACTGACCAACTTCTGGCGCAATCGCTGGCTGACGCTCGGAGCGACGCTGCTAATGACCTTAACGCTGATAATGATCTCGGTTTCATTGGTGCTAAGTTTGATTGTTCGGGATCTAGCCACCACCATCCGCTCCAAGATTGATCTAACGATATATTTCCGTGACGATGCGGTTGCCGATGAGGACATCACGGCACTCGGGGATCGGATTAAGCTTCAAAACGGCGTCGCTGAAGTTACTTTTACCGACAAGCGCGCTGCTCTAACGATTTGGAATCGCCTCCCGATTAACGAAAATATCAAACGGCCAGTTGGAGAAAGTTACAATCCTTTGCCCCGCAGTTTACAGGTTCGTGCTACCAATCCCGACAACATTCAAGGCTTAGTTAGCACCATTGCCACCCAAGATCGTCAAAAAATTATTTGTAACGAATGTGTGTCATATTCCAAAAATAAAGAAACGGTCGATCGCCTGCTCTCGATCACCCGTTTTGTCCAACGGGCCGGCCTGTTTCTGAGTTTGTTTTTCGGCCTAATCGCCGTCTTTAATGTTATGAACATCATTCGCATCACCATTAATGCTCGCTCGGACGAAATTGAAATTATGCGCTATGTCGGTGCTTCGAACGCTTTTGTCCGTGGTCCGTTTATCGTTGAGGGGATTCTCTACGGCGTCTTGGGAACATTTTTCACGACCGCCTTTCTGCTCATCATTGCTTATTTTGTCTCGTCCTCGATCAACACCGTCTTTGCCAGTTTCGGCGTCGACTTCTTCCAACTAATTGTCGTTAATCTCTGGACTCTAGTCGGCATCCAACTGGCTATCGGCGTCCTCCTCGGCGTCATCGTCAGCTCCATCTCCGTCCGCCGCTTCCTTAAGGCTTAGATGGTTCTTTGGTGTAATAGTGCAAGTTCGACATTATTTGTATTGACTTCTCTGGTACACTAAATAGATCATGACATTTGGAGAGCGTGTTGCTAGGGGCGTAGTTATTTTTGTCGCTGTGATTGGGCTGATTGGTTTATTGTCTCCACCCCAGGCTAATGCCGAGAGCTTGAGTCAATTACTCCAACGCCAAGCAGAACTGCGTCGCCAGGCCGAGGAAAGTAAAAAGAAACTGGCGCAGACGAAAGTTATAGTCAACGACCTAACTGGAGTTATCGGTGGTCTTGATAGTGACATCGCTGAAACTGAAGGAAATATCAGTAATACTGAAGCCCAAATTGCTGTTTCCGAGGAAGTAATTAATGAATTGGCAGTTGATATAGACCAAACCCAAACTGAACTTGATGGGTTGCAACTTAAATTACGCTACGCCTATATTTCACTCTACGAGCTCTCACAAGCCAGCCCGCTCGATACATTGTTAGCCTCCGAATCCCTAACAGAAATAATTTCACAGTCCCAGTATATTCAGTCCTTGCAGACAGAACTCCAGGGCAATATCGATAAAACTAACACCGCTAAAACTGAACTTGAAGGCAAGAAAAGCGAGAATGAGGCCCAAAAAGCCAATCTTGTCGGCTTGAAGCAGGGCTTAACAAAGTCCAAGAATTTTCTCAACAGTCGTCGCGGACAAAAAACTACCTTACTGGCTCAAACCCAGGGTCAACAAATCCAGTACGAAGCCCTGCTAAAAAAACTTGATGCCGAGCATGCCACTCTGTCTCAAGAGATTTATAACGAACGCCGACGCCTTGGTCAGGGAGAAACTGTCACTGGTGGAACGGGCGGCTATCCCTGGGCTGGCGAAGGGAATTTCTACGCCGCTGATCCCTGGTTATTCTACAAACGGCAGTGCGTTTCTTATACGGCCTGGAAGTTTCTCAATGTTTACGGACAGGTTTTCTATAACACCCGTCCCGGGCAGGGATCGGCTTGGAACTGGCCAGCACTGGCTCGCGATCAGGGCTATCAAACCAGTTCAACCCCGCGGGCTGTCTCGGTTGTTTCCTGGCCAGCCAACAATGCTCTGCGGATGCCGGTCGGCCACACCGCCTGGGTGGAATCAGTCAACCCTAACGGCACGATTAATATCAGCGAATACAACTGGGTAACAGAACGCGGTTACAGCGAACGCCAGAATGTTGACCCATTCCGCTACGGCAACCCCACTTACATCTTCCCGTAGAGACATCCTTGCGTTACTCTTAGAATATGTCGTTATCCAATGTCATTATCTTGGCGGTTTACGCTGGTTTCTTACTCCTCATCCTTATCATCAATCTCCTCTACTTCTTCCAGGTCTTTAAATATCGTCTCCCCGGCGACGCTTCAATTCCAGTTTTGCTGATTCACCTGATGTTGATTTTGGCCATACTAATTGTCAGCTCCCTTTATTTGGGAATTAGCTCGCTCTTATGAGTCATTTAATCAACGAAGAAGTTAACGCCAACGACCAGGCCTTTCTATACCTAAATTTGCATCCTGATGAACAGATTCTCTTTGTTGTCCGCCACCACTGGGCCGGATTCTTGGCGACGCTCGGCCTGTTTATAGCGATGTTTATTTTCCCGGTTTTAATTATTTTCGTCGGTAAACTGCTCGCGGCCAACCAATTCTCGCAATACCACAGCTTTCTCGTCATGGGTTTGTCGGGCTACTATCTGTTTCTCCTAACATTCCTTTTCGGCAGTTGGTTAGACTTCTACTACGACGTCATTTTTATTACCGGCGAGAGAATTTTAAATGTTAACCAAAAAGGTCTATTAGCCCGGGAAGTGTCAGAATTAAATATGCACCAAGTCCAAGATGTTTCGGCAAATATGGACGGTATTTTGCGCTCTTACTTCAACTTTGGGACGCTGACGGTCGAGACGGCCGGAGAGGGCACTTCTGACGACAAGGCCAGGCACGGGTTGCAGGGCTATTTCAGCGTCAGTGATATCCCTGACCCCAACCGAATTGCCCGGGTCATTTTGGAATTACACCGCAAGATAGTTAATGAGGAAGAGTAGCTTTTTACTAGCACTTTTTGTTCTGTTAATCTTTCCCAGCGCTGCTTTCGCTCATGATTTTCATCAAAACGAGGGCCTGTTCTTTAACGCCAACATCGGGGTTTATCGCCAGAAATCCGTTGACCGACCGTGGCAGTTAGCTTCGTTGCCAGAGACGGCGGTGATTAAGCAGTCGGTCAGTTTCGATGAGACAATTTATTTAGTAGTTGAAGTCGGCACCAAACAGTCGCTTTGGCGCCAACAAGATCGGCCGCTGCAGTTTGGTCGATTGAGTGGCGTCGATGAGGCCGATAATATCGCCATTAAAATAGTTGGTAGTCGGTTGGTAATTTTTTCTGCCAACGGTCTGACGGCCAAGACCCAGCTACTTAATTTAGCCGGCTCTTTGGTCAGTGCCCTGCCAGCGTTAATCGAATCAGCCGACCAATTATCTCGAGTGGTTGATGTGGCTGGTGAGCTTCATTATTTCCAACCATCTGGTTCGACAGTGCTAATCTGGCGCTACGACAGCGGCTGGATTTCGGTTAACCAGCCGTCCTGCCAGAATTCCCAAGTCTTAACCACACCGATTGTCGGTCTGTTTTGCCAAAGTGGCTCGATTATTTACCGCCAGTCCTTCGATAACTGGTTGATATTGGCCCTCGCCTCACTGAGACGAGTTTATAGCTCTGAATCGATATTAGGGGGCTGGGATTTGGTCGACGAGCATTTGTTTCATGTTTGGTCATCTGGCCAAGTGACATCAGTTCAACTACCAACCCTAGCCGCTAACTTGACCGATCAGGTAGTTGTGGTCGGTCGTCGAATTTTACTACATCAAATTGATGGCAATTGGTTCGAGCTGAAGTGGCAGGAAAACTTGCCGGTCATCGCCGATATTTCTGGCTCGGCTGGTGGGGCAGTCGTTGGGCCAGGTGCGGGCGAGCAACTACTGATAAACAGTCTGCCGCCGCTCTTGTCGAATGCGACCGGTAACTGGCAGACGCTGACCGTGGTCGGTCCATTTAGCTCGGCTCGCCAAACCCCGCTCGGACTATTGATTTGGAACACCGGCTCGTTGACCCAATTTGCGCCGACCGGCTCAACCGTTTTTACCAAAGTTAATCCTTGGTCATCGACGACTTCACCAATTCAAGCCGTCGAGATCGGCGCAACTAGTTTTGTCTCGGTGATTACCCAGTCCGGAACCGGCAATGTCAATCTTTATAAGACGACCGACTTCACCCATTGGAGCCGGATCACCCTGCCAACCAAACCAACCTTTTCGCCAACTATTCTCGAGGCTCGCGCTCTAACGGCCGGCAGTTTGGTCGAGCTGTCGGGCGTCATTACAGTTGCCCCGAAAGTAGTCGACAGCGAAGTAGTCTATTTAGAAGATGCGACCGCCGGCATCCAAGTTTATCTAAATCAAACTAGCGGCGCTTTGCCGACAACCACTAAAATCAACGCCGTTGTCACCGGCGAAGTGAGCACCAGCCAAACCAAACGAGTCTTACTCGATACGCTGGCCGATTTGGAGTTGGGAGATACGACAACCTGGACCCCGCCAACTATCAACGCCGATCAAGTCATTGATTATCAGGGTCGGTTAGTGGGGCTGAAGGGATCGGTAACCGATATTGAGACAGATTATCTGATGCTCGGGTCTTTGAAATTGCACTTCGTCGGCGCCAAAGGAGTTTTTCAGAAGGATGACCAAGCCCAGTGGCTCTCGGTGATTGACTGGAATTCCAGTAGCGGTAAGGTCGAGGCCTGGGCGACTTCGACTAATTACCAGCTGTTGAGCCGAGTTACGCCGTCAGTACCACCGGTCGTTAGTCCGCCGACAGTAACTAGTACAACAACTGCCAGCTCGACAGTCAAAAAAACTAACGCGGTGACGAAAAAGACGACCAGTATCTCGGCTACCAATCCGACCGTCAAAACCGTTTCTAATCAATCCCAGCCAACCGACACTCCAGTTATTATGGCCGGTGTTCAAAGCCAAAATAATAGTAACGATAGTAAAACTATTTCGATGAGTGCTGTTAGCTTGTTGGCCGGACTAGTATCTTTCCGCGGTCGAAGATTTCGTCGTTGGCTACCAAACTAGATACCTAAACAATCGGATTGGTCGGGACGGCTTCGGTCGAGTGAGCCAGAAGATTAAAGACAGAGCCAACGCCTAGGAGGCAGAAAATAAAGCTGATGAAGGCGCCGATAATTGGTACGAATATCAGGAGCGCGCTAACCACTACTCCCAGCGCCACTGTCCCAATCGTCAGTTGGTAACCCGCCTCGCGCTTGAACAATCGATAGAGCCAACTACCGAGCATTATCTTGCCGATGATCGAGCCGATCATCAGGGTTAAGAGCCAAACGACGAACACGATCCCGGCCAACCCGATGCCAACAATACTCATGGCCAAAACTATCACGGCGAAGATTGTTACAAGCATTGCGATCAAGCCGTAACCAATCGCCGACAGCGGGGAGCCGAAAGCAAAGTCGGCCACTTGACGCGTGGTTCGCGGCCAGAAACGGATGATTAACCATCCTAACAAGATGGCGCCAAGTATTCGCAGGAGATATCCAAGCGTAAAGGCAGTGCCGAAGAGAAAGCCATACTTATCAAATTGCGAGGCCTGGTATTGGGTGTAATTGGTTTGACCGGTCACAACGGCGCCGGTTTCGATTGAGGCCGACTTGTTCGATCGGTAATTAAAGTCGCCGTTAACCTTGGCTTTACTAGTCAGTCGGATATTGTCGGCGTGAATATTGGACGAGCCAACCGACCCTTCAAGGACGACCGAACCAGCAGTAATTTTCAATTCACCAACAATCTTACCGTTAATGGTGACAGTGCCGCTAGCTACATAAAGACCGCCCATAATCTCGGCCGAATCGGCGATAATTACATCCCCACCAGCGATATAGACATCGCCCTCAACCTTGCCCGACAAGGTGACAGTCCCACCGGCAATTCTGACATGGCGCAAAACATGACTTCGAACCGTCACAGTGTCGCCAGCGATGAACAAGCTGTTGTCTACTTCGCCGTTAGCTAAAATCGTTTGACCGACGATCAATAAATCGCCCTTAATTTTGGCATCGGTGATAATATTCTTACCAGCCAAATGGAGATCTGTCGGTGTTTCCGTTTCATGGATAACAACCGATTCTTGGTTGGACCGAAATTCGGCTGCCTCGGCCGGCAAGATGAAGGCCCCAATCAGTAATCCAATGGCTAAAAGGCGCCAAATTGTTTTCATGCTTTTATCATATTCTTTTTGCCCCGAGTGGCAAGAGGGTTCTTTTCAGGTATATTGAGCAAATCATGGAGTTTTCCCGACAGGTTGTCTTAGAGCCGAGAGATATTTGGTGGGAGGAGGGCGGAGTTTTTAATCCGGCGGCCGTGGAGCTCGGCGGAAAAATCCACATGCTCTACCGGGCGGTTGGCAGTGATCACATCTCCAGATTCGGGTTGGCCATTTCGGAAGACGGCGAAACTTTTACCCGTTTCGACCAACCGATTTTCGAAGGCGACCCCAACAACCCTTTTGAACGATTGGGGGTTAAAGACCCACGCGCCACCGTCATTGGCCGAGATATTTTTATTACTTACACCGCCGTCTCAATTTACGAGGCCGGTACTAAACCAATCAACCAACCGCCTGATCCAACCCACACACCATGGAGAACCAGAGTCAGTATTCTCAAAACCCGAGATATGCGTTCCTTCCAAAAGCTAGGGGTCGTTCTGCCAGATATCGACAGCAAAGATGCCGTGATCGTGCCAGAGCGTCACCTCGGATTTTACTGGCTAATCCACCGGGTAGACCCGAGTATTTTTATTGCTCGATCGCGAGATTTGAAAAAATGGGAAGGCAGCATCGAAATGATGACCGCCAAAGAACCCTGGGAGCAACTGAAAATTGGAGCCGCCTGTCCGCCGATTGAGGTTGAGGGCGGTTGGCTCCTGCTTTATCACGGCGTTTCATCAAATTACACCTATTCGGTCGGCGCCGCCCTACTGGCCCGCGAAAATCCGGCCGTTGTATTAAAGCGGGCCAAACACCCAATTATGTCACCACATTTTGATTGGGAGAAGCGTGGCGTGGTCAGTAATGTCGTTTTTCCGACCGGCGCGATTGTCAGTCACGGCAAAATCCATTTATATTATGGCGGGGCCGACAAAGTCGTTGGTTTGGCGAAGATTCCTCTTGAGAACATAATGCAGGCCCTAGAGCCTGACAACATCTAATGCCGAGGAAAAACATTCCCATTTCGAGCGAAAACCACGAAGACCGACGAACCGTATCGGGATACGGTGAGGAGAGATGTCGTTTAACTCGTCTCTCACTAACCAGTTCGAGATGAGTGATTTGCAGCCGAAATCGGGGGATGTTTTAACCGGCAAGCAGCATTGTTTTAGTTTGGATGTTGCGGTTAGATTTTGTCAGGATCTAAGATGAGACTTAACTTCTCGCTGGTGACCGACCGTTATCAACAGCTAGCCAACAAACGCCGGTTTTGGTGGGTGATCAGCACACTAGTTTTGGTCGGTTTATTTTGGTTGGCGCGAGTCGCCGAACCAACTAGTTTGATAGTCTACCAGCAACTAGTCGTTCTCTACGCGATCGATAGCGTACTCTTCTTTTTGACCGACCGCACCAATGCTAAGATGGGTGTGTTGACCTTAATTTTTCTAACCACCATGGAGGTGATTGTGACTATATTCTACCTAATTAGCCTAACTGCCGGACCCCCAATTCTAATATGAGTTTGAGCAGAAGGGCTTGGGAGATAATCCCCGGCCTAACAACTTGGGTAACGATCGTTGGCTTACTATTGTTAGTCCGAATCTCTCCACATTTTGTTGCTACCTTCGTTCTGCTCTACGCAGTCTACTGGGTGGTGCGGATTATTATTATGACTAGCTATCTAATAGCGGGTTTCTTTCGTTACCGTCGCGAACAGAAAATGGATTGGCAGGTACGCCTGAAGTCAGACTTTCCTGATCGCTGGGAAAAAATTTACCACTTAGCTTTTGTCCCTACCTATAAGGAAGATATCTCTATTTTGCGACATACTCTCGGAGCAATAAAAAATAGTAACTATCCGTGCGAAAAGTTAATCGTGGTTGTGGCCTTTGAGGAAAGAGAGAAGGAATTAGCCCCCGGATATGCGAAGACAATTTTGCACGAATTCGAACATGCATTTGGAGGATTACTAACAACTTTCCACCCCAGCGATATCCCAGGCGAAGTTCGAGGCAAGGGGCCAAACATCACTTGGGCAGCTAGGAGAGCCCTAGAGTACATAGATAGTAAAAAAATTGGTCGTGACGATGTAGTGGTAACTACCTTAGACGCCGATAACAGAGTTGATAAAAACTATTTTGGCAATGTCTCTTGGGCGTTTTTGAAGGATCCTGATCCGCACCACAAGAGTTTTCAGCCCCTGCCGATGTTCTTCAATAACGTCTGGCAAGTTCCTTTGGCCGTAAAAATGACGGCGATGGGATCTAGTTTCTGGCAGATGATCCAGGCAATGAGACCGCATCACGCTCGCAATTTTTCTGCCCACTCCCAAAGTCTAAAGGCCTTGGTCGAAACAGATTTTTGGTCTGTCGAAACAATTGTTGAGGATGGCCACCAGTACTGGCGGTCGTACTTTAAATTTAACGGTAACCATCACATTGTGCCGATCTTTGTACCGGTCTATATGGACGCCGTTCAGGGCGAAAATATGTACCAGACTTTTCGCGAACAGTATATCCAGCGCCGTCGATGGTTTTGGGGGGTATCTGACGTACCGTATGTTTTTTCTCGTTCCTTTAGAAATGGCTCGATTCCATTTTTCTACAAATGGCTCCAGTTCGGTCGGTTATTTGAATCGCACTGGAGTTTGGCAACACAATCTTTTATTCTACTAATTGGTTGGTTGCCGGCAGTGCTAAATGTTAGTTTCCAAAACTCTGTCTTGGGCTACAATTTCCCGATCGTCTACCGAGGATTTTTGCTGGCTGCATGGATTGGAATGATCGCCAGTATGGCTATCGCCTCGCTGATTGTCCCACCCCGACCAGGCAGTCGAGCTCGCTACATCTTAACACTGGCAAAGGAGTGGATACTCGCACCGATCCTGCTGAGCGTGACGGCGATAGTTTTCTCTGCGCTACCGGCGATCGACTCACAAACTCGAATGATGTTTAACAAACCGTTCACCGTATTCAACGTCACTAAAAAATTTGCTGTGCCAAGCGGTGTAGTTCGTGTCGAGACCTAGTCAAAAGTCCAGCGTTTATTAGCTAGGAAATTCCAGAAAAAGACAACAAATATCGCCAGAAGTTTTGCGACTTTAAAATTCCAGTCAAAACTATCCGACAGAACGACAACGATAAGGTCGTTTAGTATCAAACCGACAATAGCCAGCGTGATAAATCTGTAGAATTTGTTCCAGGTTAATTTTTGTTCGAAGGTCCAGAACGAATTAAATAAATAGTTGTTAACCGCTCCGACGAGAAATCCAGCGGTTGACGCCCAGATAAGTACCCAGCCAAAGGTTTGGTGGGTGACTATAAGAATTGTGTAGTCAAGCGCGGTTCCTATCACTCCAACACCAGCGAACCTCAGCAATAATCCGGCGTCCGACAGCCCGCTTTTTTGTAGCGGCCAAGCAGGGAGTTCCTTTTTATTGCCATCAGCTCAAACAGCGTTTTGATAAACACCCGACTAGACTGGATCCTGGACTGTTCGTCGTTCTGCCAAGTTATTGGCACCTCTTTTATTTTGTAGCCGTGTTCTTTGGCAATACGCAATATTTCCATATCGAAACCCCACCGCCAGATAGTTTGTAGCGCGAATATCTCCTGGGCGGCTCGGCGACTAAAAAGCTTGAAACCACACTGGGTGTCGTGAAGTCCAGGTAAGACTAGGAGCTGGACAAGGAGATTGCCCAATCGTCCCATCGCGATGCGGGGCACTCCCTGACGGATGGTGATGCGGCTGTCTTTGAGATATCTCGAGCCAATGATGACTTGATGACTGTCCGTCTGTCGGTGGAGATGCTCGAATTGATTAATTGGCGTTGAGTTGTCGGCGTCAGTAAATAATATCCACTCACCTCGGGCGTTTTTCACCCCAAAGTTGACGGCATAGCCCTTGCCACGGTTGGTGCCGTAATTAATAACACGGCAATTTGGAAGATGGAGGCCTTCTACCACTGTGGTGGTCTTGTCGCGGCTGCCATCATCAACTACTAAAATTTCGTACGTCTTTTTCCGCTCGTCAAAATATGCGGCAATTTCTTTGAGGGTTTTAGCGATCCTTTCCGCCTCGTTATAGGCCGGGACAACTACTGAGATCAGTGGAGATTCTATACCCATAGTCAATTCGTCAACCAGCAGCTAAAAAGCCCTGGGGCAATTTTCTCCAGGTCGATACAGTGCTCATTAAATGGAGGGAAGTTGTAAGCAGTGGCACCAAAGATTGCTAGTCCAGTCATTCCGGGTTGCCAATTTTCGATACTCTGGTAATTTTCCGCTCCAAGGTAGTAATCAAGCGATGACCTCCCCGCCCAGCTATAGTCAACGTAGGGCTTTTCGTTCGGGTGAGCGTCTACGTATATTTTTATCCGCTTCAAGTCCTGTCCCCAGTCTAAGTTGGAGTCGGTGGCAATTTTATAACCATTTTTCGATCCACCAGCCAGTTCATTGAAGTACCCCAGGTAGGTTGGGTAACTAAGTACAGAGGTGGCTAATAGCCAAGCGAGGAGCGCGAAAGTAGCCGTTCTAAATCGCTGATCAACTGTTACAGCCCAAGCACTCGCAAGAGTAAGTAGGGGGAAGATTGGCAAGATATGACGGACGCCTAGATTGGCCTTCGAGTCCATCGCTACTAGTAGGAAGACAGCCCCACTTGCTACCAGACCGATCACCAGGCTGGATCGCGGTTGTCTGGCGACAATTAAGTATGCCGCTCCGCCAAAAATAATCAGCATCGCTAATGGCGTTTTGAGCAGAAACAGAATCGGGAAGTAGTACCACCAACCAGTCAGCGATTCTTGGCCCAGTAGATATGAGATGTGACCATCGGAAGCGTGATCGATAACCAGAGACAGTCCTTTTAGGTAGTTTGCCGGCAAGAGTCTTGAAATCGAGCGACTCAGAGTATCGTCAGGGTCCATCTTTGGATCTGTGATCACAACAGGGTCGGGATTACTTGTCCTGACCATTTTATAGCCGCTCACATTATCGTGGAAACCAAACCCTGCCCAGACCAACGCCCAAACTAGTAATAAACCAACAGCGGATTTGAGTAAGACCTGCCGCCAGTCAAACCCTCGCCGCTGTTGGATTAGTGATATCGCAAGCAGCACCAAGAAAGTCGGCAGTAAGATAATCGCCGTATGTTTTACGAGTAAGCTGAATCCGAAAGCTAGCGCCCAGAGTAAACTCCAGCGCCAAGTCGGTCGTTCAAGCAACTGCCAGAAGCTATAAACTGAGAGTAGGAAACCAAGACTGATAGCGATGTCGGTAGTTATCAGGTGGCCATGTCCGTTAACTATCGGGTTGAGGGTGTAGAGTGCGGTGGCCGTCAGGGCTGCCGTTGCCCCCCAATGCTTATATGCAATCCAAAAGATTACCAGACCAAGTAGAAGCGTTAATGCTACCATCGGCATCCGACCCCAAAACAATAGTTGGTCAGGGTTATTGCCGGCCTTATAGAGCATCGCCTCGCCGAAGGCCCGGTTTTCTTTCCAGGAGTCATAGGATAGATCGCTAGACTTGGCCCAAGCGTCCTCCATTTCGGTTGTTACATGTGGCTTGATTGCTAACAGAGGCAAAGCAGCCAATATCTTTACTAACGGAGGATGCTCAGGATTAAAACGCCAGTCACCGCGTGTTAGGTAGGTATATCCAGCAGATAAATGGACAGCTTCGTCGGTAGTTTGAGAATCTGTATCGGCTAGCTTAACCTGGATAATTGTTTGGATGACGAGAAGCAATAGCGCGCCGATTGCTAGCCATCGCTTCACCATTGTTAGTTGTTCTTGGAGTTGGTGACGAAAGCGTTTTGGGAGCAGAGAGTTGGGTTAGTCGAAAAGTCTTGGGCAATACAGAATAGACGGAGAAAGCCATCACGTTCATACTCGTCTACTAACTGGGAGATCGGGCCGATGTAATTAATGTTTTGGGTGCGTTCCATCCGTGCCATAAGATAAAAACCGGTTTTACTGGAGTCTTTGGGGAGGCCGTAGTAGAGATATTGGCCGAAGGCGCTGGGGGCGCAGTCGCCGCTATTGATACTAAATTTGGCTGAAGGATCTTGAGGAATATTATCTAAATATTTTGGTGCTAAATATTTCCAAACTCCAGGGCTTTGACAACCATAATTGGCCTCCAACTGCCATGATGCTTGAGGTAAGTTTCTGCCATCTCTGCTGTCGAATAGCGGGTATTCTCGATTATCCAGGTAGAACTGTTCCAAGCCGTTGCGGATAAATTGCAAATCAGTAATTCGCTGGCTATCGCGTGATCGCGTTAGGGACGCGGCGTATGTATAGGCTCCTATCGACGCCAAAATTCCGATTATCGCCATAACAGTTAGAACTTCAATCAATGTAAAACCTCGCAACCTCATCTCTTATAGATTACCGATTTTTTTGGTATTTGAAAATCAATCATAGAGAGGCAAGAAAATCCGTAAATTAGCAAACGCAACTTTGGTGCTTGACTTGCCTAGTAGCCGTCAAAATCTTCGGATTTTATCTGGCCCTCGGGCACGCCGAGCTTTTTGGCCAAGGCGATCATCGCCGATACTAAATCTGGTGGTCCAGCGGTGTAGAAAACACTTTCAGCCGGATTCTTGACGAATTTCTTAACAATGTCTACATCGATCCGACCGGTTTCACCGATCCAATCTTTTGGCGAGGTATCAGTGTATGACGGGATATAGTGAAGGTTAGGGTTGACTCTGGCAGACTCTTTCAATTCAACTTGGTAGGCGGCAGTTTTTGGCGAGGCGTTGGCATAGAACAGATATATTTCGCGTTTCTCACTAGTCTCCTTGAGCTCGTCGATCATACTCATGAATGGAGTGATTCCGATGCCGCCAACAAGGAAAACAGCCGGCTTGGTTGCATCTTGACGTAGGGTCATCCGGCCCATCGGCTCTTTGAGCTTAATTGTGGTGCCGAGCGGCATTTCTTTCAGCCAATTCTTAAAAGCCGTATTGCGCATTCGAGTGGCGATGACGACTTTCTTTTCACCGGGGGCGTTGACGAAAGAAAATGTCCGAATATTACCCTCGGAATCGGTATAAGGCGGGTCGATCAAGGTGAAATCGGTATGTTGACCGGCCTTGAACTGGTAGACACTTTCGCCAGTATCAAAGGTAAACTCCATTGTCTCTTCGGCAATTTCCCGACGATTCGTTAAGGTCATTAAATAATCCATCAACCCATCGTTAACCGATTTGGCGTCAACTGCAAGTTCTTATTGCGGGCTTGGCGGGAGCGTATTCGCACCCTGTTAGCAGGTTTGTCCGAAGACGACCGGCGTTTCGTGGACGCAACTCCCTTTGACAGCAACCCAGACTCTTCGAAGAATGGAGGAGTAGCATGAACAAGGCGAACCATTCCGACTTGACCGCATTCTATCAACACATCTCCGAGATGGGCAGACTGGAGATTGCCAAGCGACGAGCCCAGGGCGAAACGATTGGTCAGGCACCACTGGGGTTCCGTAAAGTCCAAGTGAGCGGCAAATCTACTATCGCGCCAGATCCAGAAACCTTCCCGCTGTTGGTGCTGGCACTGCAGATGCGCCAAGACGGTAGCACGCTCAGGGAGGTTTGTGCGTTCACGGCAAAAAAGGGCTTGCGGTCTAAACGCGGCAAGGTCATCGGGCTGTCGAGCATGCTGAAGATACTAAGTCGAGTTACTTGCGAAACTCCAAAATCAAGCGTGGTCGGCCAGCCCAATCTCTGCAGAATACTCTCCAGTTCTTGATACCGGCCACTTTGCAGAGCCGTTCATAGCTCTTCTCGTCATGCAAGAAGTGTGGGTTTGATTGGCCCTCCACAACGTCGTTTGAGATCCGGCCTTCCGGCCCGGATCGAGTCCCGCTGGTAATTTCGGCCTCACTTGCCGGTTGATAGGTCATACTCTCTACCAAGGCAAACCCGTTAGGCCGGATTACCCGAAACATTTCTCTCAGAGCTTGCCGCTGCTCGGTTCCTCCAAGCAACTCGCTGAAAGCCGACCACAGACATATTGCTGCGTCGAAAGAGTTCTCGCTGTATGGCAGTTGAGTCATCGAACCCAAATCGAAAATGCTCGAGAGCTTTTCCTTGCGTACAGTTATCCTGGCCCGCTCGATTAGCTTCTTCGAGAGATCTATCCCAGTTACGTGATATCCGTCTTTAGCAAGGAGAATTGCAATCCGACCATAGCCGCAGCCTACGTCCAGCACGTCAGCATGGGGTGTCAGCATGGCTTTGATAATATTCGCCGTTGCCTTATCCCAGTCTGGACGACTCCGGGAAGCAAGTATGTCCGGTCCGATCGTGTTGTAGAAGTCTCTGTTGATCTGTTCGGAGTCCGCCATGGCAACAATCTACCATAAAGGAAGTTCTTTATATATGTGTTCACTTTGGTGGGCTTGGCGGGAGCGCATTCGCACCCTGTTAGCAGGTTTGTCCGAAGACGACCGGCGTTTCGCGGATGCAACTCCTTTTGACAGCATCCCAGACTCTTCGAAGAATGGAGGAGTAGCATGAGCAAGCAGAGCGATCTTACTGCCTTCTACCAAACCATCTCCGAGATGGGCAGGCTGGAGATTGCCAGGAGGCGAGCCGAAGGGGAGACAATTGGTCCGGCACCACTGGGGTTTCGAAAGGTCGTGGTGGTCGGCGCCCGACACGTGGCCCAAGATTCCCCAACCGGTTGCTCCCCCGTTGCTCCCCACGGGTAAATCGCAAAGCCCAATGAGACACTCCAAAAGCCGATTTTGAACCTAAAACCTGGAGCCGATGAGCGGATTTGAACCGCTGACCTGCTGTTTACAAACCACCGGCAAGCATGCCCGGCGGGGTAGGTCCTGGTTCCTCAGAGGTCCTTCGAGACCCCCAGATCATTGTTGGGAGTATTGCATCCAATATGTCAGGCGACACCGACAAACGAAACCGGACTGGCAGACGCCTCGGTCGTGAAGTCCAAGAATCTCAGAATCCAGTCGCCCCGATGAAAGACGGGGAGACACGGGCTGGGCCCCAAGCCCGAAGGGTCGATAATGGGAAACCTCGCATCGGCGAGGGCAGACATCGGAAAGAACCAGGCCTCGAAGGGAGGACATCAATCCCACACGTAACGTTCGTCGAACACGACTCTAGCCTCCCGAGGGAGCGCTCTAGTCAGCCGGTCTAGCGCCCGTGAGCCCAAAGAGGATCGCACCCGGCCTGTCAGCCGCATCCAACCGCCGCGCAATCTCCAAAGCACCCCAAATGGCATAGGCGGACTCGGGAGCAGGGGCAATATGCTCACATTCTTCAAAGAGTGCGGCCGCACTCTTCGCTTCCCTGAGCGAGCACGTTAGGCTTGTTAGCCTACCCCTTGACGCGAGCTCAACGAGCAGAGGAGTCGTGACAGGATACGAGAGACCGGGCGCCCAAGTTTCTTCAGAACTCTTGATGCCCTTGGCATCCGGAAGGCAGGTTGTTAAACTCCGATATAGCGGACCTTGAGACCCAAACGTACGAACGGGTTTTATGTCGCGGTGTCCAAGTTTATGAGCGTGGTCCGGCTCCACCGCCACAAACTCGGGGGCCGCAACGTCTCCGCCAACGGGATGATCCAACAAGAAGGGCAGCACCATGCCTCCAAAATTGGTGCCGCCACCACAGCAGCCTACAATCGCATCGGGAACAACAGACATGCTTGCAAGCTGCTCCTTGGACTCCTGCCCGATTACACTATTAAAACCAACAACAGAATTCAGGAAACAGCCAACTGCGAATCTCGCCCTCCGCTCCACTAACAGATCCAGGCTTGGTCGGACTTCTGATGCCTCTATGACTCCACCCCATCTATGCACCTGCTCCAGCAACTGCTTGCGACTTGCCAACAGTGCTTGGGGGGCCATGATCGTGGCCCTGATGCCAAATTGGGCGCAAGCCCATGCTACCGCCACACCCCAATAACCGGAGAGTGTAAAGGCTATCAACTCCTGAATACCCTCTTGCTTCGCAAACCAGGCTTGCGCTAAGGCCGCGTTGGCCTTGTAGCTGTGCACGGGCGATGCGGTTTCGTCCTTGAACAGGATCGTGCTTCGAATGCCAAGAGACCGGCACAGTGTCTTCGCTTCACGTAATGGCGTCGGCCGCCAATCAGCGAGCATTCTGTGCAGGTCGCCGGGAATCTGTCTTCGCTCCGACCCAACCTCAAGCTGCCAAGCTCCATCCACCAGGATCTTCGCGTGTTGCCCTGGGTCATATCGCTCCGTACACTCCCCGTCTATCCAAGGTCCCAACTTTAGAACTCCTGGCCACTCTCCAGGAACGCGCCAGCATATCGGAACCCCGATCGTCCGCGCTCGAGTGTCTAAGGGCGATCCACTGTTCATTTTCACAAGCATATCTACAAAAACTCTATTTGACCAGCATCACAAGATACTAAAGCAGGATGCCTCTTGGGAAGCGAAGTGAACCATTCTTCTAGTAACCGCTCGAAATCCACCTTTTGCATCTTCGGTCCCCACAAACCGGCACCCCCGGAACTTAGCTCGTAGGCTCTTTTGTAAGTTTCCGCGGTAAGACGATCGACTACGCTTTGAAGAGTTCCGGCTGCCCCACAATACGACTTCAATAAGGCAATCAAGACAACCTCAGCTTCGTTACGTCCCTCGCGCCATTTATCGAACACGCCGACATAAAACGCAGCCCCTGCAGGATCAGGATCCCAATATTGCCATCCGACAGTCTCTTCTCTGGATCCAGAAGGCGGAGCACCAGCAATGAGCACTCTATCATCGCTGACTGAAAACCGAATAGGAAGATCCTGAATCGCCCAAAAGCGTATTTTTCCCGGGTTAGGTGCGTTTCGTACGTACATGAAATGCAAACGCCAAAGGAGGTGCGGAAACATAGCGTCCAACGCAACCGGCCCGCAAAAGTCTGATTCCACACCATTGCGCAGGATTGCTGACATCGCTTCCTCCATCTCGCTTGAAACCCACCAAACCCGCGCTACCGATACTACGCGTTTCCTAGCGGAGACATATAACTCCATAGCTTGACGCAAGTAGAATCGCAGGCCCTGGAACTGCTGAAACTCGGCGAGGAACTGCTTGTACTCTTTCCTGGCGACGCTCAAATCGTCCTTGACAAGTCTAATCTCCCTTAACACGGCGAGCATATCCACTCTTGCTCTCAAATACAACCACACCGTGAGCAGGAGGGATAGGATCGAGGAAAGTGACGCGATAATTACAAAGACTTCCATAGCGTCCTCTTGCGAACAATAATTGACATATCGACCCCTGAAATGGACATGATGGCGCTTGACCTGAACATCATTACATGCCCTGCCAGTGAATGAAACGACGCTCGAGGAATGTGATAATCCGGTTGAGCAGGAGCCCGATAACACCTATAACAACAATAGCTACCCACATATCGGGAACTCGATATGCGAAGCGCGAATCCTGGATGCGTTGGCCGAGACCGCCGACTCCTCCGCCGAGCATCTCAGTAACGACAATCAGGACTAGTGAATTTGAAAGGGAAAGGCGTGCTGCGGAGAGCAGGGGCGACGACATCTCCCAGGCAATGACCTTGGTAAATACGATCCAGGGACCAGCGCCGAGTGTCTTAAGATAAGCCTCTCGCTGAGGTCGGCAAGCGCGCACCCCGTAGATAATATTGATGACGAAAATCATGGCACAGCCGAAGGCCGCTGCCGCGACCTGGGAACCACTCCCTATTCCTAGCCATAAGACAAAAGCTGGAAAAAGCGCTGAGACGGGTATGGAACGAGCAAAGTCGACCGGCAACTCAAATGCGTCAGACAGCCAGTTAATGCGACCCAATAGTAGGCCCAGGGGGACACCGATGCCAAATCCTAGGGCGAAGGCGAGCGCTGCCTTACCCAGAGTGCTTCCAGTATCCTCCCAAAAAGTCGAGGATCGCAAGTTTTCAATAAGCGCTTCCATCCATTCTACTGGAGCGGCAAGCACGTACGTTGCGTTAGGAAAGAGAATAGGAAGCAAGAGCCACAAGAAAAAGAGAATCAAAAGCCCGGCAATCCGAAGAGGCAAAGCCCGCAATCCAGTCCGCAACTTTGCTGAGAGGGAGATCTACTTCTGAGGAGCTAAGAAGGTCCCGGACTTGACTCTCAGCCTCGGAGACTGGCACATGGCGGAGTTCCAGCGGAAGCCTCAAGTTGCCTAAATTCGAACGCCAAGGAAGGAGAGTTTGCCTATAATCCTGAAATAGATAGCCTACGCTGTCGCCGCTCAACGGGCTCCCAGCAAGCAAGACTTCTCCACTCTTCGGCTTGATGAGCCCCGCTACAGTGTTCAGGATCGTTGTCTTGCCTGACCCGTTCATTCCAAGCAGTACGCCAACGGACGACGCGGGCACGTTGAAGTTAATGTCGGCAACAACACTGCTACCGTTGCTGTAAGAAACCTCGAGGTTTGAAACCGTCAGGCTATCCAGAAGGGAGCTCATGGGGATTTACCCAGAACTAGCTGCTGAACGTCAATCGTACCTTTTAGCTCTCCGTTTAGACGGAGCAACTCTGCAAACTTGTTCACCAGAGTCGTGTCTATTCGTGCACCAATCCGGTAAGCTGCATGTCAGAACGAAGTTCGATTAGCTCCGCGTCCTTTGGAAGCTGAAGCTCTGGGCGAAGACCCAAGCGTGCGTATAGCCGCATTGTTGAGCCTGGAAATGTCCCGATTCGCTTTCCTTTGAGTTGTGCAACTCGTTGGATGTCGCCAAGTCCACGATCAGCCATCTCATCCGCGGGCTGGGCAATCCCATGTATATCACGGCTCGCCGCGTCGTCAAGTGTCTGGAGCATCACCTTGGTCGCAGACTCCACCCCGACGAGGTGTTCTCGCCCGATGGGATGTATCCCACGTCGTCGGTCTGCAGTCTCTGTGGCTGCCACGGCTGCCTGCCGGATTGCATTTTTAACGACGACGGCTCTTGACGTAGTCGCTGAACTGACCGAAGCGCACTCCGCCAAAGCGCCCGGGACACGTCCGGTCTTTGCTGACCTACTCGCCCGGATCGAGCGAGGCGAAGCCGAAGGGATCGTCTGCTGGAGTATCAACCGACTGGCCCGCAATCCCGTCGATTCTGGTCAGTTGAGCTGGCTCTTGCAGCGAGGGGTGCTCAAGTCCATCCGAACCATCGATCGAGAATATCTGCCGGAAGACAATGTCCTGCTGATGGCGGTCGAATCAGGCGTTGCCAACCAATACATCCTCGATCTGCGCAAAGCCGTCATCCGCGGCATGGAAGGCAAAGCCGCCCGAGGCTGGATTCCCAATCGACCTCCCCAAGGGTACGGCGTCAATCCGCTGACCAAGGAGATCGATCCCATAGAGCCGCAGTTCCAACTTCTTCGACAGGCCTGGGACTTGCTTCTAACGGGCGCCTACACGGTGCCCCAGATACGATCAAGGCTACGAACCTGGGGCTACACCTATGGGAAGCCCGGCGCACCGGCTAAACCCCTGTTCACCGAATCCCACCTCTACCGAATCTTTGACAACCGCTTCTATTGTGGCACCTTCACCTTTCGCGGCCAGACCTACCAAGGCCGGCACCGGCTGATGGTCAGCCCAGAGGAATTTGATCGGGCCCAGCGGATCTTGCACAAAGACAACCGCATCCAGCCCCAGAAGCGTGAATTCCCTTTCACCGGCCTCATCCGTTGCGGGCGCTGCGGTTGCCTGGTGACCGCCGAACGCAAGATCAAACACTACAAAACGACCGCCCGAACCGCGGCCTATGAGTACTACCACTGCACCCACCGCAAGGGTGACTGCAAAGAGGTCAGCGTCACCGGCCCATACATCAACTCCACAATCGCCGGAAAGTTGGAGAGCGTCCTGATCGACCCGGAATTCGGCCAATGGCTTCTGAAGGCATTTGAGCGCGATTGGGACGAACAGCCTTCCGTTGACCCCAATTTGATCAAACAGCACCAAGAACACGTTCGTGCAACCGAACAGAAACTCGAACGATTGATCCAGCTTCGGCTGGCCCGGGAACTGGACGCCGAGGAGTTCAGCCGTATCAAAACCCAAATTCAGGAAGAGCTGGCCGATGGCCGAAGACAGCTTGAGAGTTTGTCGAAGCGAGCCTCAACCGGGCGACGGGCTCTCATCAATGCCGTTCAGTTCAGCCTCAATGCTCCAAGGCATTTTGCCGCAAACGACATTCATCTGCAGAGATACGTCGCAACCAGGTTCGGCATTCGCTACGTTCTCACTCTGGGAAAGCTGGAAATCACACCGCATCCGCTGCTACCGAAATTGGCCGCGCTAGAACCTCCAAAATCGCCGCGCAATATGGTTGGAGCCGGGGCTTTGCGCCCCAACGCTCCCATTGAGTGGTCCCAGCGGGAGTCGAACCCGCGATCTTCGCCATGAAAAGGCGACGTCCTAGGCCACTAGACGATGGGACCATATTTTTGCCCTAATACTTAACTAACTTACAGGTTTTTGCCACGGTTGGCCTGCGGCCAAGTCCTAGGCCATTGTCGCCCCTCGTGAACTCGGGGCTCGCTTGTCGCTCTGCAGCTCCAAGTAGACGATGGGACCAATACGCCTATTTTACGAATTCTAATGAGTAAATCGAATTCGTACTCGAGTTCATTTTACCTTTAAAAATGCCGAGAAACAACGATTCGGGGTATGATAAGAGCATGAAAGGCGTGTTTCTATATCTAGTGGCTGGGTTGATGTTGGTTGGGGGCGGTTTGGTTTGGGTGGCATTATTTCATGGAATCCAGTCCTCTTCCGCCACGCCTCTTTTTGAACCTAAGAAAAACGAGGCGGTCTCAGAGCCATATTTACAGAACGACTCAACCGTTCCCTCGACCCCGTCGTCTGTCTATGTACCAATTTTGATGTATCACTACATTCGCGACTACCAAGATCGAACCGATGATCCGCTAGGAATTCAGCTCTCCGTTTCGCCTAAAACATTTGACAAACAACTATCGAATTTGAAAGCAGCTGGCTATGAGACGATATCGCTTGAGGATTTTGCTGGCGGTAAATACAAACCCAAGTCAGTTGTTCTCACTTTTGACGATGGCTATGACGACCATTACACGAATGCTCTGCCAATCTTGGAAAAATATCAGGCCACCGCGACATTTTTTATCGTTTCGGGCTTTCTTGGACGAACTGGGTATATGACGACGCCTCAGGTTCAGCAATTAAGACTAGCGGGTATGGAAATTGGTGGCCATACGGTTACCCATCTGAATTTGGCTAACGCCCAGTACGAGAAGGCAATTGACGAGATTAGTAATAGCCTGATATCTCGCGATCCGGTTTTTGCCTACCCATCAGGGAAGTATAACCCCGTTACGCTTGATATCGTTTCCGGTCTTGGCATCAAAGCAGCCGTCACCACTAATTTGGGGGTAGCAACCGAAAAAAGCAGCTTGTATGAATTGCCACGCATTCGGGTTAAGGAACATACCGATCTCTTGAAGCGGATTAATGAGGAAATAGCCATTGCGAAGCGTCAGCTCGCACCTTCCCAACGGAGCAAAGATTAGTTAAAATGACAGGTGTAGTCGGGCGGTTAGCTCAGGGGTAGAGCATCTCATTGACGTTGAGAGGGTCGAAGGTTCAAATCCTTCACCGCCCACAATGAAAAATATTATATATCTTGCAGTTTTCGTTCTCGTGATCATCGGTATTTTTTCTTTCGTTCCGCAAAACAAACCAACAGACACCGCCACAAATACAACTAACCCTACAAAGGAGACAACAACCATGACAGCAGATCCAACAACATTTGAAAAAGTCAGCGCTACCTCGGCCGTAATCAAAACCGCAAAAGGTGATATTGCCCTCGAGCTTTACCCGAACGATGCCCCAAAAACCGTGATGAATTTTGCGACACTTGCCAAGAACGGTTATTACGACAATCTGACTTTCCATCGTGTTGAGCCGGGTTTCGTTATTCAAGGTGGTGACCCGAGTGGCAACGGCAGTGGCGGTGTCTCGATATACGGCGCCAAATTTGAAGACGAGCTAAATCCCGTCACCGCTAGCTACAAAACCGGGTATCTAGAGGGTGTCCTAGCAATGGCCAACGCCGGGCCTAACACCAACGGCAGTCAGTTCTTTATAATGTTGGCCAACAATACTTCTCTGCCAAAAAACTACACCATCTTCGGCAAAGTGACTTCTGGAATTGATATAGTCAAAAAAATCGCCATCGGCGAAACAATTATTACAATCGCAGTCAAATAACATGACCCATTCTCAGTTAACTGGTTGGTTGTCCCTAGGTGCTGGTCTAATCTCCTTTATTATCGGTGTAAGCGGGGGGATATTATTTCCCGATTTGGACTATTCCGGATTTCCGAGCAGGGTTTGGCTTTATTCGGGGTTTATTGCAATAATTTCGGGCTTGATAGCTCTCTTCTCCTCTAGCCAAAAGCAAGAAAGAATTGTTGCTGTTTTTGGGATCGCATTGGGGATCCTCGGCTTACTAGTTATTTTATTTTCGATTGGGATATAATTAAAAAGCGATACTAAATGCTTTTCTGTTTGACGATTTCAAGCGGCTACTTCTTCACTTCAATCTTTTTAATTTTTGGTTTGACTGGTTCCACCTTTGGGGCGGTGATTTTTAGCGTACCGTCGGCGAGTTTGGCTTCGACTCGATCGACATTGATCGGGTGGGCAAAACGCACTTGACGAGCGAAAGAGCCGTACTCCCATTCGCGACGGATGAGTTTTTTGGCGACATCGTGCCTGTCGACAGCGCTCTGGGCGCTAATTGTCAGCGTGTCACCCGAAAACTCAAGATTGAGCTCATGTTCCTTGAATCCTGGCGCCTGAACTTGAATCTCGTACTCTGCTTCATTTTCGTAGACATTAATCGCTCCGGCTAGTAAGCTGGCATCTGGCGATTCAATCATCTGGACAGGCACTTCAGCAACTGAGGGCAATTGGGCCACATTCTGGCTGAGGCCCTCAACAAGTTCCTCTAAGTCACAGTTGAAAAACTGAATCATATTAATAAGAAGGGGAAAGCTTGGCAAGTAAGCGCCCTGCTCGAGCGAGATGATAGACTGACGAGAAATACCTAGCTGACGAGCTAGTTCATCCTGGCTTAGCTCTTGTGCTTGGCGCAGATCCCTTAAAAGCAATCGTAATTCCGTGGACATTTACCCATAATGTAAAGGAAACTTTACATTGGGTCAAGATGTAATTTATCTACTCGTATTTGAGGGCTTCAACTGGGTTTTTGCGAGCGGCACGAAGGGCGGGCAAGAGCCCGAAAACTACACCAGCGACGACACCCATGCCAACGGCCATCATGATTGTCGAACTGGTAATGGCTGGTTCGAGCGGCGAGAACTTGGCTGCCAGATACGAGGTCAAGGCAGCTAATCCTATCCCGATGAGTGCCCCGATAACGGTGAGGAGAATAGACTCAATTAAGAATTGAGTCAGAATTGCTCCTTCGGTAGCGCCAACGGCTTTACGAATACCGATCTCACGGGTTCGCTCGGCGACGGTGACAAGCATAATATTCATGATACCGATGCCGCCGACCAGTAGTGAGATCGAAGTGATGCCAATCACCATATATTTCAATACATTGATAATCTGATCGACCGTTTTCAAGATATCGGACGGCTTCATGACCGTAAAATCCATCGTGCCGTGTTTGGCGGTCAGCGCGTCTTTTACTTCGGTGATGGCTTTGTCGATATCTTCAACCGTCTTGGAGTGGACGACAATGCGATTAACTTGAGGGGATTTATTAATCTCATTAGCGACCGGCGCGGGAATAAGGAACATTTCTCCCTGGGCAGAGCTGATACTTAGCGACTGCCCGACTTTGAATAAGCCGATGACTTCGAAATGATCAACGCCAATACTCATCGTTTCACCGACCTTGACCGCCAGTTTGTCTGCGGCTGATTCGCTTAAGACGACGACTCGATTCTTCAGATCGAGATCCGACTGTTCGAAGTTGCGGCCGGTGACAATATTGATACCGAATAGTTCTTCTGCGCCCGGGGTAATTCCGACGGGCATACCGGTTAGCTTTTTATCGCCGTGAGTGGCGAGCCCACCGATGAAAACCGCGTAATCAACTGTGCTGTCGATTAGCTCGGTATGAGTTTTGAGGTAGTCGATATCGTCAACAAGAAGAGTCGATGGTGCTGCCTGGGCGGCAAAATTTGGTGTGCCAGATGAATCGGATTCTCCGGGCATCACAATGATTGTCCGAGGGCCAAAATCCTCAACAAAGCCACCGATTTGGTTCTGGACTCCCTGGGCGGCGGCCAACAAAGTGACGACGGCGTAAACGCCGATGACGATTCCTAGTAAAGTCAGAAAACTGCGCAGGCGATTATTCCAAAGAGATTTCAAGGCGGTTCTAAAATTCTCGAAAATATTCATCACCTCTTTCCCACTAGCTTGTCGCTAACTATTTTGCCGTCACGCATCGTGATAATTCGAGTGGCATATTCGAGTAAATCGGGGTTGTGGGTGACCATGACGACGGTCGTTCCTTGGGCGTTAATGCTTTTGAATAGATCCATTATTTCGCTGCCAGTTTTGGAGTCCAAGTTTCCGGTCGGCTCATCAGCTAGGATTATTTCCGGCTCGGTCACGAGCGCTCGGGCGATCGCGACTCGTTGCTGTTGGCCGCCGCTCATTTGATTGGGCCAGTTGCGGCGCTTGTTCCATACTCCAACTTGCTCGAGGGCGTGCTGGACCTTGGTGGCGGCGCCTCGTGTCTGGCCATATAATAGTGGTAGCAAGACATTATCAAAAGATGTTGTCCGACTGATTAAATTAAACGACTGAAAGACAAACCCAAATTTTTTGTTTCGCAATCCGGCTCTTTGGCGACTAGAAAACTTGTCAACGCGAGTGCCGTCAATACAATATTCGCCCTCGTCGGTGGAGTCGAGTAAGCCAAGTGTATAGAGTAGGGTCGACTTGCCGCAGCCGCTCGGGCCGATGATGCCAACAAACTCACCCTTGGCGATTTTAAGTGTTACGCCGTCCAAAGCATTCACAACTTCTCCGGCGGTAAATTGTTTCCGGGCATTAACTAATTTCAACATCAATATCAGGTTACCTTGTCTTACAATTATTGCCAAGAAGTGATAAAATCGCTTGGTGGAAACAGCATCTCTACTTATTTTTCGTTCTTTCACTTTCGAGTTGTTACAAGTCCCCAGTCCTACGGAGAGTCTTCAAATCGGAAGATTGCTTCTAGGCATCGTTCAGGAGGACGGATTCGAGGAGTTTGTCGGAAGGAATCACTTGTTCTTAACTCGGTCAGTTTGCAACGACTCTGAGGCGATGACGATTGTAATGAGAGGAATCGCCAAAAGGCTGTTTGTGACTATCTACGCCACAGACGCCGCTAGACTAGCCGAAATGGAAGGTATCATTTCGGAAAGACTCGATGGAGTCGCAAAGCGATGTGAGTCACGTGGTTAACGGCCGCCTTCGGGCGGCCAATTCTTTACTCATATTGATTGACTTTTCCCCTGTTTAATGCTAGTGTATTCGCATGGGGCTGTAATGGCTTCGACGGGAACTTTAACAACCAAATTTGCAAGCGGAGAGTACCTGCCTTAGAGTACAAAAAAATACGTGCAAACGTTATGAGCAAAGTCAAAGCTACTGTAGCAAACGCGTTTGGTAGCTTCGTCGCTCAACCAGTATTCGCCTAAACTCGAATACCGTTTCTCTGTTTGATCTCTACTGAAACAGAGACGCGTCATAATCGTAGGGTAGTAATTGGGTTTTCATCGGCCCTTTCACAAGATTAAGATGATGCTGTTGCTGGGTGTTTCGTCTGTTTTTAGCCCAATGACCTAAGAAAAGTAAGCAGTCTAAGCTTGTAGTAGATTTGGTTCGTTTGTTTTCGGACGCGGGTTCGACTCCCGCCAGCTCCACCACGAAAATTCCACCTTAACGGGTGGTTTTTTCGTATATATGGTGCTCGTGGTTGAGTTTATGAAGAATTTGTCGTACAATCGCCGTGTAAAACTTCTCTGCTTCAAAGCAGAACAGGAGGGGAAGTTGCAGCAACTTATATTACCGAAATTGTTGGTTCTGGATCGGAATATAATCCAGCCACTCTTCTTCACTGCCGGGCCAATCAAAGGCGGCGGCAACTGGCAAGAAAAAGCCTGGGACTACCTGGCGAATCAGCTAAACGAGATGGCAGCCGCCATTCCGAGGCGCTGGAAAAGCGATCATCGTCTGTTTGCACATCGGGCCACCGGCCAGGAGGATGCATTCGACAGACAGACTCTCTGGGAGCGTCACTACATGCAACGTGCATCTAGGTGGGGCTGCCTAGTGTTCTGGCTGCCTTGCGAGAGCAAAACAGAGCCACGAACTGACGGCCAGCCTTATGCACGAGACACGTACGGGGAGCTGGGGGCTTGGCGGTCCAGACTGGGCGACAGTACCTTCGATAAGGTCGTCATCGGTGCCGAACCGGACTTTCCAGGCCTAAGCGTGATCACCTGCAACATAAATGAGGATCTTGGACGCGAGTTCCCGATCTACTCAACGCTCGAAGAGACGCTCGATCAAGCGATCTTGCTGGCTCAGGTAACGTCCGCATTCGAGCCCGGCTAGTCCGGGCTCTTTCAATACTTGACAAACTCGCTACCTACACCTAGGGTGGGGGTATGGGTATAAAAAAAGACAAACAAAAAATATTGATTGGGCTTAAAAAAGCAGAGAGTTTACTTAAGAAAATTACCTCAATGGTAGAAGCAGACCAATACTGCGTCGATATAATGCAGCAGAACCTGGCCGTGATTGGCTTACTAAAGTCCGTCCATCAGCAAGTGATGCAGGACCATCTCCACACTTGTTTTACCGAAGGTGTTGAGTCTGGTTCTAAGGGCAAGCAAAAGAAAATGATCGAAGAAATTATCAAAGTCAGCCGGTTGGCTAACAAGTCTTAAGGAGGGAAATGACCAAATTCGTTTTATCGGTGATTGCGTTTAGCATCGCGGCAATTTTGGCTATTTATTTTATTGGGTCTAAAAACACGAAAGAGAATACTACGAGTATCGAGAGTCCCGTCGGTACCTACGAACTTTCGAGCGAAAAGATGGACCTAGGCGAAATGACAGTCGACGTTAAAAAAACTGCTAATTTTACTTTCAAAAATACGAGTAGCGAAAAGATGAATTTGAGTAAGTTTGAAACTAGCTGTAACTGCACGATGACCGAAGTAAAAATCAACGGCGATACTTCGCCGATGTTCAATATGCCGGCCCATATGTCGAGTGCCGAAAAGGCCTGGAATCGCGATCTAGCTCCAGGCGAAACAGCCGAGATAAATGTTACTTACGAACCGGCCTTAATGCCGGTCTACGGCCCGATCGAACGTTACTCAACTTTTAAAATTAATAATTTCAAGGAAATTCGACTAACCGTGGCGGCTACCGTCAAGTGATGTCGGGGACGATTTTCTGGAGCGCTAGTATCGTTGTCGGATTCATTTCTGGTGCGATCGCCTTGTTTGCGCCGTGTTGCTTAACGGTGTTGCTACCAACCTATCTAGCCCAGATTGTCCAAACCCGGGTAAGGGTCTTACTCTCAACGCTCGTTTTCTCGCTCGGCATCGCTGCGGTCATGTTACCGATCGCGCTCGGATTTCGAGAGCTGATCAACATCTTCAACGATTATCATCCGTACTTTTACGGCATTGGTGGGTTGGTAATGATTCTAATGGGAATCCTGCTGATATTTCAGTTTAAACTACCGATGTTTGTTAAGCCGACCCAGTTGCAAGGCCGAGCCACCTTCGGATCGCTCTTTTTGCTCGGCGTCACTTCTGGTTTGGCGACGGCCTGTTGCGCCCCGGTATTAGTTGGGGTCATTGCCCTGACCGCCCTTAGTCCCAGTACTTTCCTAGCTCTACTTGTCGGCACTAGCTATGTCGCTGGTATGGTTCTGCCGTTGTTACTGGGAGCATTGCTAATGAGTGGGAGCGGACTAATGAAAATACGAACCTGGCTCAACAAACCGCTTGGCCCGACTACAACTGGTAGCTTGTTGGCCGGCTTGGTCATGATTGGCTACGGATTATTCCTCGGCATTAGCGTTTTGGCGGGGCGGTTAATCAATTCCGGCGAAATTGACCCAGTCGCCATTCGGGCAATGACAATAGGGCGCAACATCAGCAAATTCTTGAATGAAAATCCTGTCTTTGCCATTCTTGCCTTGATTGTAATGGCTGGGATAGTAGTAATTGTCGTCAAACGATTGAGAAAAGAACTAGAATCAAATAAGGGAGGAAAAAATGAGTAAACAAGAGTGGATGGTGGGAGTCATTGGTTTGTTAGCGGGGATAGTAATTACAATTGCATTTGGTGCCCTGTATTATTCATCGAACCACAACGGTGCCGGGATGGGAGAGATGATGCGAAGCTTTGGCGGCAATCCTCATGGTGAGACATGTTCTGCTAGTAGCTGTAGCGAGTAGATGAAGACCTACCAGAAGATTGCGTACTGGTTTTGTTGGGCTGTTTTAGCGATCTTAGTAATTTGGGCCATAACTAGGATTGGGGGCAGATGAACGATCCGGGAATGAAGGCTTCAACAGCAGAGTACCAAGCGTCCTTATTCGGTTCTGTTGTAATTGGTCTTGGAGTGGGGGTGCTTGTAGCTAACTTTGTACCAACCTGGCTAGGGGTGGCTGCTGTCTTGCTTGGAGCATTGGTTCACGGGTGGGGTATGTATCGAATTTACAAACGGAGTCATTGATGGAAGATTGTCATAGTCACAGCCAGCCAGACCATCAGAGCCATAGTGGCGGTCATCACGCCATGACGATGGATGACGCGGCAATGTTTTTGCGTCGGTTTTGGTATTCGACGGCACTGCTGGTACCGTTGCTGTTAGTTAGTAATGTTGGGGTTAAGTTTTTGGGCGTTCCAGATTTTGACGGCCGAGGGTACGTTGGATTTGCTATCTCGACCATAATTTTCTACTTCTCCCTAATATTTTTTGAACACGCCACTCACGAAATAAAAGCCCGGAGTTACGGGATGATGACATTAGTATCTCTTGCCGTGGCCAGCGGTTTTCTTTTTTCCGTTGCTTCAACATTCATCCCCAGTTTTGGCGGAATGGAATTTTTCCTTGAGATTTCGACCTTAATTTGGGTGTTACTATTCGGCCACTACTTGGAAGCCAAATCCACTGCCGCGGCCGGGTCGGCCTTACAAGAAGTGGCGAAATTGTTACCAAAAGAAGTTCACCTGCTTGTCAGCGGTCAAGCCCACGATGTGCCGCTAGAGCAGATTAAGCCCGGGGATATGGTGCTGGTTAAACCGGGCGAAAAGCTACCGGCCGATGGGGTGATCATTGAAGGCCAGGCCAATATGGACGAAGCGCTCATTACGGGCGAATCGAAACCAATTAGCAAAAAAACTGGCGACAAAGTTATCGCCGGTTCGATCTGTTTAGACGGCTCGCTAACAATAAAACTTGAAAAAGTCGGCCTTGATTCAACTGTTGGGCATATTCAGAAGTTGGTTGAGACCGCCCAGACCACTAAACCCCAACTTCAGTATCTCGCCGATCGGGTCGCCTCTCTTCTGACTTTTGTTGCCCTAGGTACAGCCATCGCCACTGTCCTGGTTTGGACTTTGGTGGAGGGACAGACATTCGCCTTTGCTCTAGCTTTGGCCGTAACGGTTCTGGTTATTGCCTGCCCGCACGCGTTGGGCTTAGCCATTCCAACTGTTTCAACTACCGCCACCTCTCTTGCCTTGAAACATGGAATTTTTCTTAAATCTTTAAAAAAACTGGAAGCGGCTCGCAACATCACTTATGTCGCCTTTGATAAAACGGGCACTTTGACCGAAGGCAAACCCGCCGTCACCGATGTTGTCGGCGACCGCGAGAAAGTTCTAGCAATTGCCGCAGCATTGGAGCGCAGCTCATCACATCCGTTAGCACAAGCGATATTGGCCAAAGCGGAGAATTCGCTCAAAGCAACTGATTTTATAAACCTGGCCGGCCAGGGCGTGACCGGTAAGATTGATGGTCGGCAGTATTGGCTGGGAAACGAAAAAATCTTGGGCGGTATCGAGCTCGGGGAGATGAGTAAAAACCTGGGCGAACTCTCCAATCAAGGCAAGACGGTCGTTATTTTACGCAACGAAAAAGAGATTGTGGGCTTAATCGCCATTGCCGATAAAATCCGTCCGGAGTCGAAAGAAGCTGTTGATAGCTTGCATCGACTGAGCATGAAGGTGGCAATGATTACTGGCGATAACGACGGCGTGGCTAAATATGTGGCGACGGAATTAGGCATCGACACCTACTTTGCTTCCGTCCTGCCAGAAGACAAATACAAGAAGATTAAAGAGCTCCAAGACAAAGGCGAGCGAGTGATGATGGTCGGCGACGGCGTTAATGACGCTCCGGCTCTAATCCAAGCCAATGTCGGTGTCGCTATCGGCACCGGTACAGACGTCACGGTTGAAGCCGGCGACATAATTTTGACCAAGAACAATCCGGCCGATATCGCCCGACTATTAACTCTATCGAAAAAAGTTTACACCAAAATGGTCCAGAATCTAGTTTGGGCAGTTGGCTACAATGTCGTGGCCATTCCCGCCGCAGCGGGAGTATTCGCCAAATGGGGGCTGTTTCTGCGCCCCGATGTTGGCGCTGGCCTGATGGCCCTTTCTTCCGTCATTGTCGTTGTCAACGCCCTGCAACTGAAACGGTTGAAATTGTAGCCGTCCATCTCTTGGATATTGCTATCCACAAGCTGGGCTTCTGTTTTGTCTACAATTTTCCTGCTACAATCTTTCGCAGTGGAGGGGAGCCGAACTTTACGAACGTAAAGTTTAGACCCGCTCTTTAATAGGAAGTGGCTAAGATGAGAATTCTATTTGAAAAGCCGACAGATCGGCTTTGTGTTCCGTTGGAAGCGATGGGAGGATGAGTTGAAGTCGAACTTTACTAATTATCCGCCGTTTATCGACCGAAACGAGAACCAACTTTACGAGCAGTTGTTCGAGGGGTTGGGTGGTCGAATCCCGATTGCCGAGCGAAGGGGAATCAACGCGCTGCTTGGTCCATTGCGCCTCAAGGGTCCGGTTTACAACTTCCACTGGCGCCACAGTGTCCGAGTGGCTTTTCTAACCGTGGAGATTGCCAAAACGCTGAATTTGGACCCGAAACCGGCGCTCTATGCGGGACTCTTGCATGATTGCGGAAAGGCTCAAGTTCCCGCCCCGCTACTTGGCAAAACGGAGAATTGGACCGTTGAGGATAGTCTGGCGATCCAGATTCACGTCACCGACGGCTACCGTCTGGTAGCTGGCTGGTTCGACTTCTCAGCTGCTATTCTACTCTGGCACCATCGGTTCCAGAAGAACCCATACCCAGAACCAATGCCACCGGCGCTACACCGGTACAGCGAGGGCACTTTGGCTACCATTGAAGAGTACGGCCGAGTTCTCGCACTCGCTGACTCGTACGACGCTCTGCACCGAGTAAATAACACCGGCCGCGGCGTCACGCGTCGGACAGGGGAGGAGATTCGGGGGTTGATGGAAGCGCAGAATCAAGATCAGCTTGCTCTGGTGAGGGCTCTGTACGGGCACGGTGTCTTCACGACAGAAACGGAGTGACTGCAGCAGGTTCCGCGTGTGGCTTCTGGCACCAAGTGGGGACGTCGACACGCCCCCACTTCTTTTTTGCTCGATGATTTACTGCTACAATCCTGACCAGTGGCGCGGTTGAGTTTTCTTCAGGGAAATCCACCGATCCTTTACATAACTGTGCTTTGGCCGTGGGCTGAGGCAGGAGGAAATCATGAAAAAGTTCACACCAGTCCAGGAAGAGCTGGCGCTACAACTATTCGACATCGGCGCGGTCAAGTTTGGAGCTTTCGAGCTGAAGCTTCACGAGACCCAACCGGACGCTCCGTTAAGTCCGATCTATTTCAATCTTCGGACTCCCGACAATCCCAAACCTGGTCCACTCATTCCTGCAGTGATGGAGCTCATTGGTAGGGTGATGTACGGAGAGGAGAGCCGAGTTAGGCTAGGTGCAAGCTACGAGTACATTGCCGGGATTCCCAATGCAGGCGACCCGTTTGCTAGAGCGTTTTGCGAAGCCAGCCCATGGGGTATCCGGCGTGACCAGCTGCGGTATTTCGAGAAAGCTCATGATGGTGAGATGCGTCAGATCGGCCAGCTGATTGGAGTTGTCAGATCCGGCTGTGATGTTTTGCTCATTGATGACTTGCTCACCAAGGCCGATACCAAACTGGAAGCGATGCAATCAGTTAGGGCGACCGGGGCGAAGGTCTACGGGGTTTTGGTTCTAATCGATCGAGAGCAAGGCGGCAAGAAGCAGCTAGAGAAGGCGTGGTGTCCATCTCACGCAATCTACAAATTGTCCGATCTGCTTGACCTCTACTACGATCGGGGTCGGATCAGCTTAGCTACGGCCGACGAAATTCTGGACTATATCAAGGCCAACTCCTAGCCCAGCAGGGCAGGAAAATCACTGCGGTACGGGGACTCCCCGTACCGCTTTTTACAATCCTAAATCTTCGGCAATTTCTTGCATTGCCTTCAAAACGATCTCAATAAAACTTTCTAAATCGATATTTAATTCGGCTTCGCAGTTTTGGATTTTAGACCGGTCGACGCCGGCGGCAAAGGCGCTTTCGGGGAATTTACGCATCACCGATTCGACAGTAACCGTTCCAATATTTTTATTCGGCTGGACGAGCGCGCAGGCGACAATCAACCCCGTTAACTCATCAGAGCAGTACAAGGCCCACTCAAACTGGCTGGCTGGTGGTTCGTGACCGTTGTGAAAATGATTGTGGGCTAGAATTGCTTCCTTTATACCTTCGTCACCTAAATCCCAATCTTCGAGCCAATCGGCTAGAACTAAAGTATGTTGTTCGGGCGTGTCTTTAGTTGCCTCCCAGTCGGCATCGTGAAGCAAGCCGGCAATTCCCCAGGCTTCTTCGTTTGCGCTGAAATAGCTTGCCAACGAACGCATCGATGCCTCAACGGCTAGGCAATGACGAATTAGATTCTTGTTTTCAACATTATCGGTCAGGAGCTTGTAAGCCTCGTCGCGAGTGATCATGAGTTAAAACTACCTGACAAACCCTGTATTTTCAAGCTAGAATAAGCTAGAATGGCGAAACGGTAATTTGGTTTGGTAATCAGCTAGAAGCCAGCCGCCAGTTGCCAGTAGCTTTTCTCGCCCCGGTAGCTCAGTGGATAGAGCAGGACGTTTCTACCGTCAAGGTCGTAGGTTCGACTCCTACCCGGGGCACCAAACTGGATGTTTTTAGGTTGAGGTGTTCGAAACTTGTCGGAGTCGACATCCTAAATCTCTACTCCTAAGGCGGAGATAGAAAATCACTGCAGATTCTTAGTTTTTTACGTACGATTCTTTATTTACACCGTAAATTTGCTTGAACGTCTCAATTAATTGCTCTTGAGAAAAGTCCACAAAGACCTTGCTTATGCCCGAGCCGTCTTGGAATTTTTCTTTTGAAATACCCTCTAGCGCACCTAAAACTAAGCGACCATCCTCACCCAGAATTGACTCGTCAATCTTCGGCTTAATTACACTATAGTCTGCATCTTCATAAGGAATCCTCGTTAGGGCATTGGCAATGTCACGGTTGAAGAACGGTGATTCTAAGCGAATACCATAAAATGCAAACATCTTACCCATTCTTGAAAGCGCGTGCTTACCGAGACCGCCACGGCCTAACTGTAAATCTGACTCTTTTAGTCCAAAAGTTAAGGCTTGTCGGAAGTATGTACTGCTGACGCCCATTCCGGGGTAGCCCTCTTTTGGCGGTTGGAAGCCGTAGTCATTAATCATCTCATTCGGTCCCTCACCACAAAATACGGTTTTAATACCTTCACTCTTTATTGCCTGCCCAATTAGATACATCGCCAATGAACAGAAGAGGTTATCTCTCTTAGGGTTTTCAGCAATCGCTAGAGTCTTTTTTACAATTTCATTAATATTCTCAGTAGAAACACTATATTCTTTCTCCAAATTTCCTTCTAAGTCGTAGGACTGAACACCAACTGAAATGTCATCGCTATTCCGGCTTATCTTTACTTCGGTTAGAGGCACTCCCAGCTGTTTAACCACTTCTCGACTTTTGCTAATATCAGCCTCATCTTCATTCACCTTTAAGGTAAATGCTCGTAACTTTTTGTCGTTCAAATTGCTTTTTAAATAGTATCCAGTCGTAATACTATCGAGCCCTCCTGACAGTAGCAGACCAACCACTTCGTCATGGATTGTTTCCAATCTATCGTCAATTGACTGAACGAATAAACCTCGTATATATTCTCCTGCCTTCGAAGTATTAGAGAGGTCAACTGGAGGCTGTTGTAGTTCCTGCAAAGTAGTGCCCAACTCAGCCGTCTCTGGCCTGGCATTATAAAAAGTATCCGAGGTAATTGTCACTTTCTTGTTATTCGATACTGCCCGTATGTGCTCCCATAAAAACTTACTTCCTTTCTCCTGGAGATAGCTCTTTATTTCTCTGATTGAGTTGGCTACTATAGCCTCTTGTGTTTTAGCATTCAGGTAATAATGGAATGGGTTTTCTCCAATAAAATCTCTTTCGAGAGTAATGCTATCTTCGGTTTCTTGGATAACTTTTGAGAATCTATACTTGGTGTTCGGGAATACTTCTTTATTTGTTAGATCTATTAGGTTAATCATGCTGCGCTAATTTTACCACACAAAACAACTTGATATGGAGCGATATTTGGTTGGGCCGGTTTAAGCTTCTGCAGGAATTTCTTCTCCAATCCTTGCCGAATCCGGTCCAACCAACCTAGAAGGTGTTCGAAAGAAAGTCTCTCAAGAACACCAGAAAGGAGGAGTCAAAGAGCTTCATTCGCTTCGCAACACTTTGCGACTAATTAGGATTAATTTGTAGGGGAAGAAAATTATCTAATCATGAGGCTAGCGATATTTAACCCAAATATGAGAGACGCTGACGGTGTATTTGGGCTTGACTTCTAGCTCATAATATGCTAATCTCAACGGCATCGGAGCCATAGTAGATAATTTGTAAATCCGGTAACCCTGCCACGGGGATCTCGTGGTAATCCAGCTCTTTAAGGAGGCAGTTCATGAGCGCAAACCCATCCGAGCCACAGGCTCCAACCATGACCATCACGCAGATGTGCGAGGTCATCAATTCGGCCAAGCCCGGCGACAAGCTCGAGGTCGTCTTCGCCGACAAGACCTTCGACGGCGATCTCAGGGGTCGTGTGTATATGATCCTTGCGATGAATCGTCGCTCAATCGATTTCGGCGAACTGCCGATGTCCAACTTGAGGGCGGTCGCCGACAGCGGTAAGTGGGAGGGTTTCCGAACCTACGTCGTCACCGCGCTCGACGAGTTCGATCCCGAGTACTTCATCAGACGAACGATCGGCCGAGAGATGCTTGAGAGCGTCAGCCGAGTGAGTTAACGATGAGCGGCCAACCCGCTCGTACCAGGGTCCCTTGCGAAACACGTTTTCGCTCGGGGCTCATTTTTATTAAACGCATTAGCGTTATTCAGAACTTATCATTCTTTTTAACGAGAAGATTTAGACGGTTTTGATGAAGAAGCCGACGGCAACAGCGATAGCGGTGACTAAGCCACCAACCACCAAGACTTTGATAGCGCTGTAAATTGGATGTTTGCCGACGACATAGCCTTTAAATAAGCCCAGGCAAAATAGGGCAACTAATGATAAGCCGACAGACCAGTAGAAACCGGTCATTGTATCGGCACAGAAGACATAGGGCAGGAGGGGGATTAGTCCGATTAGTAGGTACGAAATCAGCATAATTCCCGCATCAGCGATAGTATTGTCGCGTTCGCCTTCCTGCGGTAACTGATTGGCGGAATCTTCCGAAAGATAGACGCCCGCTCCCATCGAGATTGACTCGACTAGAATTAGAATAACGCCGCTCAAAATTACTTCGCGACTGGTCAGGCCAGCAAAGCTGACGCCTGATAGCAACCCGACAGTTGAAACTAGGCTATCTTCGGCGCCAAAAATAAAGTTCCGCAAATATCCTCGTCTCATAGCTGTATCGTAGCAGAATTTTGAACCTAGACTATTAAGAACAGGCCCCGGCGGTTGCCGGGGCTGGATCTGAGACTTGGATGGCTGAAGCTACCTTCAGGATCCGTTGACCAGAGGCGTTAATATCTGCCTCTACTGCGTCGGCCATGTAGATGATCCATTTAACGTTGACAGGGATACCATCATCTCCAATCACGGTAATACGCCAAACAACAGTGTCTTTGAATAGCGACGTATCTTCCTTGGTCGCCATCCTCAAGCCGATGAATGGCTTTAAGGCGTAGTCCTTGGCTTTGATGGAGAGTTGGTAGACCCATTCAGCGAAATCAACCGCTTTGCCACGTCGATGACGGAATGACGCGTCGAACCATTCCTCCAAGGGGGTTTTTGCCAGCAAGTAGTCGTCGATGGCCCTCTCTATTTCTGGCCTTAGGAGAGGCTTTTCCTTGGTCTTCTGACCAAGATCCCAGGGGACTTCCATGAACTTCTTTGCCGCCTGTCGCAGCTCGTCCTCCGTGAAAGCCTTTTCCTGCGCGGTCGACAGGACTGCTAGAAAGCAACCCAACAGTGTAAGAACATACCTCATCATTTTGTCCTCCTGACAATGAGATGCCCACAGTTTGAGCTACTTGTTAGAAAAAATCAAGATCTAAACTTGACGACGCCTAATTAACGTAGAGGAAAGTCTTAATTGCCCGATCGTCAACGGCAATCACTCGAGTACTAGCAACAAAAGATCGAACATAGTTCATTTCAGAAATCAGCATCGTGCCGTTGCTGTAAACTTGCTCCACATAGGCGACATGACCGACCCGACCATTCTCGTTGGTAACAACAGCGCTACCGGCCACCGCGGTTGAGCCGGTCCGAAAGCCGTATTTTCGTCCGTTAACCCCATACTGACCACCGTTGCCCATAATTAAGCCACGCAAGGCCGGAATCTTGTACTTTACCCACTGGGTACATTGTCCGGGGACAGCGCCGTACGAGGGTAGATTCCGATAAACTCCCAGAATGTTGATCCCACCAACATTGCGGGCGATTCGCGGTAGGTTACCGGCAAGGTTGCGTTTCTGTTGCAGTCGTTTCAATTCGGCCTGACGAGCCTTTTCCTGTTCCGCCGCCTTTAATTTATTGAGACCCTCAAGCCAGGCCAGAGAAGTGTTAGTATCTTCGCTCGGGATGAGCAGTTCGTCACCGGCCTTAATTTTTTCAACTCTGTCGAGCGTCAGGTTGTTGTAGTCGATAAGGGTCCCAGTACTGATGTTGTAACGTGCGGCGATACTGGTTAAGCTATCGCCTTTTTCGACTCGATAAGGAATGACCGACTGGGTTTCACCAGTCAAGACTGTCTGACCAACCACTTGTGGCTTACCTAGAAATCCTTCACCCGAGATATCGCTCAAATCCGAAAAGTCGGCCTCACCAACCTGGTAGGCCTGGCCTTCACCGACCGAAACGGTTAAAAATATCGCCAAAACGATCCCCAAACTTAACTGAACCGAATATTTTTTAACAAATTTGACCGGCTTTTTCGGCAGGCGTTGAGCGATTTTTAGGGATTTGACAGCTGAAAAAAGGCCACTGACGAGAGTTAGGAGAAAACTCGTGACTTGGGAAAGGGAGCGTCGGACAATTTCGAGTAGCTTAAATGTATTTTTTCGTATTCTGTCTAACAATGGGGGTATGGAACCTCCTTTTTGGTCGGACGATTCCCAGTTTATCAGGTCTGTCGGGTCTGTCAACCCTCTAGCAGCGACAAATCAAAATTTAACCCAGAAATGAGTGATGGGTGACTAGGCGAGTATTTCTCCACCAGGTGCGAAAACTATACTGGCTACCAACATCAGACGAACCAAAGCCCATTAGTAGCAGAGCGTAGATAATATGCTCATCAATGACGGGATTATTCTCAACCGGCCAAGCCGCCGACCACATCGCCACCATCATTAATGCTCCGCCCCAACCGGCGATATGCATACCAACACCAAACACCATCGCTACACCAATTCCTAACAGGCCAATCATAAACATCCAATCCACAAATCCCGAGCCAGACAAGTTTTGGTAAAAAGGCGCCAGCGGACCAGTTGTGGCGTGTGCCAAATATCCAGCCGTTGGCGAACCGCCTGAGAGCCACGACATACTAGCTTTGGTGGCAAAACCCAACCCAAAAACTTTATCAAAAAATGCCCAAAGAAAAATCAGCCCTAACGCAATTCGTACCAACGCCCAAATCTTACTGTTCATTTCCCCTCCTTTTTAATTCTTAAGACCACTCTTTAAATTTAGTTGATCACTCCTCATGGTGCAATTGACCTGGCTTTGAGCAGACCGGACAGCTTTCGTTCAAACGATAGCCGTCGGAGAAGACTAACAGCGCTTTAGGCAGTGACAGGATAGAGATAAAAAATCGTAAATCAGCCAATCTTCGAAGTATCCACCCGAGTCTTCCACTAATAACACCGAATTTGGTAACGGTCACCGCCCAGCCAGGTCCAATCGGAATGGCAGAGATCGGTTGCTTTGGTTGATAGGTGGCTGGCGGTCGGCCATGTAATTTTCTTCGTAAGCTCTCGGCCACCAATGCCCCGTCGTACAGCGCGGTTTGGGCCATCCCGCTATAAATACTGGCGGCGGCGTCCCCAATAACATAAAGATCCTGAATCCCCTTGGCCTGCAGCGACAGATCAACCAGGACTCGACCCCGATTATTAAAGACCAGGCCTTTGATCTTAGAGTAAAGATGATTAGTCATGACCCCAGCGGTCCAAATCAGCGTTTTGGTTTTCAGTTTCATATCGGCTAGATAGGCGGCTTCGATTCGATTTTCCAGAATTGGAGTATTAAGAAAGATATTAACACCCAAGCGATGGAGACGCTTGAAAGCCAATTCGGAGATGTTTCTATCGAGCATTCCCAGGAGTCGGTCGCTAGTTTCAAACAAGTCAATAATAATCGTGTTTGGGTCAAGCTGATGATGGACGGCCAGGTGACGGGCGTAAATGGCTAGCTCGCCCGATAGTTCAACTCCAGTTGGTCCACCACCAACCAAAACTAAATGAATTGGTCGGCGCTGACCGTTTTTCAACTCGATTGCCGCATCGATAAAGATTTCGTGAAGGTGCCTTTTGAGTCGGAGGGCGTCGTTGATCGATCTCAAGGTGAACGAATGTTCCTTTAGCCCCGGAACCTTGAGATAGGCGTTCTCGCTACCGAGCGCTAGAACGAGAGAGTCGTATTGGTATTTCGCCCCGTCTTGGCCGAGAATTTGTTTAGTTTTTGGGTAGACAGTTTCGATAGTGTCTTCGACGATCCTGACAGGAGTCGATTCAAATATAGTCGAAAGCGGAATACAAACTTCGAGCGGCGAGCGACCAGTGACAACTCGATACAAAGCGGCGTGGTACTCAAAGTGGGGCTGATCGGAGATTAAAGTAATATCAAACTCATCACTATGACGAGCCAACTCTTGAGCCGCCCGGATACCACCAAAACCACCACCAACAATTACGACTCGATGTTTCTGACCCACCTCCCCCATAATTTCAGGTTATCAGAAACCACCGGCTTCTGCTGATTTAGGCCATCAGAAATGGACATTTCCATATTTTACTGCTATGATATTAGGACTTTACAAGTACTCTGCTAGTCGCACGAAGTAAGTAAAGCAATATTATTGCTTTCGGATTGTTGCCCGGTTCTTAAAACGTGGCTTTACTGTCTGGAAGCCCTCGACCGAGTTTGGTCGACAGACAGTAGAAAGGCTGTTTTTAGAGAATGTACAACAATACAAGAACTTCGAGGCGTCCCTCTTTAGGGAATTCTCGCCCAATCCGCTCTGGTCGCCGGGGCCCCAATGCGGGTCCAAGCTCCGTTAACCCAGAACGATATATCAACAAATCGGCCGACCTGCCGATTGAATTACCGTACCAGCCAACCCACAGCTTCAACGATTTTGGTCTGAACGGCCAAATTTTGGAACGAGTGGTCCGTCACGGCTACCAAACTCCGACCCCAATTCAGGATCAGGCCATTCCGGCCGTGATGTCTGGCTCGGATGTGATCGGCTTGGCCGATACCGGTACCGGTAAAACGGCCGTATTTTTGCTGCCACTTATTCACAAAATGCTTGCCGACCGAACCCAGAAAGCACTGATTATCGTCCCGACCCGTGAGTTAGCGGTCCAAATCGACGAAGAACTCAAGGCGTTTGCCTACGGCCTGCCAATTTATTCGGCGGTTTGTATCGGCGGTAACGGCTACGGTCATCAAGATCGATCGTTGCAACGCCGACCACAGTTTATTATCGGCACGCCCGGACGACTGAAAGATCACTTCGAACGGCGCACTCTACGCCTAAATGATGTCCAAAACTTGGTCATCGACGAGGCCGATCGCTTGGTCGATATGGGCTTCATTAAAGACATCCGCATGCTGGTCGGGAAATTACCGCCAGTTCGCCAAACCCTTTTCTTCTCCGCTACCATGGCGCCAGAGGTCAAAGATATGGTTCATTCGTTCTTGCGTTCGCCTCAAACCATTAGCGTCAAAAAGCGGGAAACTTCGGTTAATGTCGATCAGGATGTTGTTCACTTTACCGACAATTACCACAAAATGACTCTTCTCCACGACATGCTGGCCAAAGAAGAATTCAAGAAAGTCTTGATTTTTGGCAAAACCAAACATGGCGTCGAAAAGTTGAACGAAGCTCTGCGGGAACGCGGCTTTACTTCGACCTCTATTCACGGCAATAAAAGCCAATCCCAGCGACAGCGCTCGCTAAACGAGTTCAAAGCCAATCAGGCCCAAGTGATGGTGGCTACCGATGTCGCCGCTCGGGGCTTGGATATTCCTAATGTCACCCATGTTATCAACTTCGATCTGCCCCAAAGCTTCGGCGATTATATTCACCGCATCGGCCGAACCGGTCGGGCCGATCAAAAGGGTCAAGCCCTAACATTCGTTCATTAAGGAGACATTGAAGATGCCGATTCGTAATATCGCGGTGATTGCTCATGTTGATCACGGTAAAACCACCCTCGTTGATGGTTTGTTAAAGCAGTCTCACACTTTCCGTGACAACGAAGCGGCCATGAGCCAAACGCTGATTATGGATTCTAACGATCAAGAGCGCGAGCGTGGCATCACGATTTTGGCCAAAAATACCGCCGTCACTTACAAGGGCGTTAAAATCAACATCGTCGACACGCCAGGACACGCCGATTTTGGTGGCGAAGTCGAACGAACCCTACAAATGACCGACGGGGCACTGCTGATTATCGACGCTAAAGAAGGGCCGATGCCCCAGACTAAATTTGTCTTAAAAAAAGCCCTTGAGCTGGGCCTGCGACCGATTGTGGTTATTAACAAAATCGATAAATCCGACGCCCAGATCGACAAAGTTTTGCGCGACACTGCCGATCTCTTTTTGGATCTAGCCACCGATGCCGCTCAATTGGAGTTTCCGGTTTATTACGCTGTCGGGCGGGACGGCAAGGCCTGGGACTCAGCCCCAACGGCCGAACAATTAAGTACTGATACGGACTTAACGCCAATTTTTGACGCGATTTTAGAGCATATTCCTGCGCCTGAGATTGCCCATGATCAGCCGTTCCAGATGCTGGTGACGGCCTTGGATTGGGACAATTTCCAGGGAAAATACGCTATCGGAAAGATTACTCGCGGGACCGCCAAACCCGGCTTAGCCGTGACCATCGGCACCCCGGATGAGTGGCGAGACACTGCCAAGATCGACCGAGTTTACAGCACTCATGGCCTGAAACGCTTGCCGGTCGACGAGGCTCAGTCGGGCGACATCGTCGCCATTACTGGACTGAAGAATTGCCGAATCGGCGACACCGTCGCCGATGCCGTGACGCCGGTGGCCTTGCCGACGCTCCAAATTGCCGAGCCAACTCTGAAAATGGCTATTTCGGCCAATACCTCGCCGTTTGTCGGCCAAGAGGGAACGCAGTTAACCAGTCAAAAGATTTACGAACGAATTATTAAAGAATTAGAGGTCAATGTTTCGCTGAAAATGACACCGGGTGAAAATAACGAATACATTCTTTGGGGTCGGGGTGAGCTTCATCTCTCGGTTTTGATCGAAGCTCTGCGTCGCGAAGGTTTCGAGATGCAGGTTAGTAAACCGCAGGTGGTGACTAAAATGATCGACGGCGTCCTCCAAGAACCGGTTGAAGAGCTGACGGTTGATGTCGTCTCCACTTACGCCAGCCCGGTCACCGGCGAAATTGGCAAACGCCGAGGAATTATGTTGTCGCAAAGCGAAAACGACGACGGGACAACTCGTTTAATGTTCGAAATTCCCACCAGGGGCTTGCTTGGCTTGCGTAATCTTTTGCTGACGATATCGCGGGGCACGGCGACGATGAATTCGCTTTATTTACGCTTTGAGCCAATTAGCGCCGCCATTCCAAAAATGCGTAACGGCGTTTTGATCGCCTCCGAAGGCGGTAAAGCCGTATCGTACGGCTTGAACAACGCCCAACAGCGCGGCAATACTTTTATTAATCCCCAAACGCTAGTTTACGAAGGTATGATCGTCGGCTTACACGCTCGCGAAAACGACCTGGAAGTTAATGTTACTAAAGAAAAGAAGCAGACCAATGTTCGAGCCGCTGGCACCGACGATGCCATCACCCTGACCCCACCGATTATGTTCAGCTTGGAGCAATCGATCGACTTCTTGGAAGACGACGAACTCTTAGAGGCAACGCCAAAATCCCTCCGTCTGCGCAAAAAGATTCTCAACTCATCGTTGCGCGCCAAAGCCAAAAGGTAATTTTGGCTGAGAGTTAGCTGATGTCTTGTTGAACTTGTTCTGGTAATCCTTCGCTTGAGTCAGAAGGTTCAATTGGGCGATCCCATACGGGTACTATCGCTTCCCCTCTTTTTTCGCTTTCTGTTTTGTAGTAAATATTGACGGAACTGCCGATTAAGAAACCAAAGAAAATATCCTTAATAGCTTCGGGATTAGTTTTTAGAAATTCTACATTTCCACCAGCTAGGTAGGCCTCGTATTCCATTAGTTCAATAGGCATTGATGGAGTGTCGTGTTTCTGTATGGCATGAATTAGTTCGTGTTCAAAGTCGCCAAGACTACTTGAATAGGTATCTTCGTTAGATCGATCCATATCCATACCAATTTGGTTGGCCTCATCAAAATATACAGCACCCGCAATAGAATTTTCTTCGAAAAACTTACCACAATCTGACGTGGGTTTTACGGTTACTTTTAACTTTTGTGCTATTTGCTTCAAACCTCTCTCATATTCAGCTGGTGGTAAATCTAATGAGGGTAGATGATATTTGGACCTGATGATTTCTTGGTCGGTGAACAATTTATCGATCATAGCAGGGTCTTCCGGCTTCATGCCGGTTATGTATTCGGCTATCTTGCTGGAGTAGGGTTGAACGGGCTGCTCAACCGTACCATCTTCGTCCTCGGTAGGCTGAATCGAAATACCGGAAGTCTCGGGGGCGATAAAATCCTTCGCACCCTCTGGAGTATAGCTTTCCGTCTCAATCATTAACTAATCTATACACATAAATTTCGTTCCGAGAAAGAATCACTCGTCTATTTGGTGCCTGGGAGGATTTGAGTATCGTAAATTATTTACTTTAGCATATGCTACGACAGGGATATTAGGGTGGCTAACGGGAATTGAACCCATAATTAGAGGACCACAACCTCTCGTGTTACCATTACACCATAGCCACCATATTAATCGGTGGTTGCGTGATGAGCTAAAAAATGACAGTTTTTGCACAACCACTCAAGATTCTCAAGGACATTATTTTGTCTATTAGAATCTTTGTGATGCGCGTCCAAAACCCGCACATCCGATACACCACAACGACTACACCTGATTTTACCACCTTTTCGTAGAAATCGCTCGCGATATGTCGCCTTTCCACCGTTCCACAAATAGTGATTTGGGCCTGATTTGAGCTCACTGTTTTTCCACGACATCGAACAACTTCTAGAGCAAAAGAAATAGCCACTTTTGGATTTGGCGATAACACCAGGTGTTCTAACAACTTTCTTGCCGCAATTTTTGCAGGCAAACTCTTTTCCTCTAATCTGCGAAATGTTTTGACATGCCTTAGAGCAGTACTTTCCCCAACCAATCTTCTGCTTATTGGGGCGGATGTAGAGTTTGTTCGAGCAGATGCGACATTTGAGCCAGGGCATACAAATATCGTATCAAGAAAATGAGAGCGTAAATAGTTATGCACAACCGATTGCTCTACCATTGTCGTTTGGGCACAAACTCGCTCTTCGAATTTCTTAACTCAATCCTTGTAGTGAGCTACTAGCACCATGTCGTTAGCTGACTAATTTTACCAAAAATTGACGAAAAAGTCTGGACAAGCCAGACAAATTTTGACATTATGTTCTGACCCGTGAGTGCGAAACGGAGTTCGTTTCAAGGAGGATTCGGAATTATGATGCCGACTATTGGCATTGAGGGAACTGGGTTTGTAGTTGACAGACTGGCTGTCAAACAAGCCCTCATCGCTCGACTCGAGCGATTATTGGAAGTCGAAAAGGCAAACTTCGACGAGACCCGAAGAGAGAAGAAGAATCGTTACGATCAGGCCAGACAACCAAATGTGCTTGATGCACTTTCCGAGGGGCTGGGAGTCGTCAGGAGTCTTGACGACATCGACGATCGAATCGTCGAGTTGGAGGAAGCGCGAACGAAGGCGCTGAAACTGAAGGAAGAGCCATCAAGCCAGATCGTTCAACACGGTTCGATTGTCGAACTAGCGTTCGACAACGAGACCAGCACAGAACTCTTTCTTATCTTCGGAGAAAAAGGAGTCGATGATTCGGACATTCTACTGGGAGGGAGAACGCTTGTGCCGATCTCCAAGAGTTGCGATCTGACTCTTTCCTTACTCGACAATAAGCCGGGCCAGCGGTTCAGCTACAAGACCAACGGGGATCAGGCAGTCGAGGGAAAAATCATCCAAGTCTTCTAGGGGGAGACACCGTCCTAGGCCGCGAGTCACAACTCGCGGCCTTAAACATTTTGTTAAGATAAAATAGAACATGAAAAAAATTCTTTCCATTGGTGAAGCGACGCTCGATTGTTTTGTTTTTGTCAAAGACGCCGAGATTCGCTGTGAGCTTAATAAAGCCAACTGCATGTTTTGTGTCCGCTACGCCGAGAAAATATTAGCCGACAAACTGGTTTTTACCGTTGGTGGGAATGCAGCCAATACCGCCGTCTCGTTCTCTCGCTTAGGCCTAGATAGCCAACTATATAGTGTTATTGGTGACGACGGCAACGGCGAAATGATTCAAAAATCCCTAAAAAAAGATGGCGTCGATCTGAAATATCTTCAGCAATTCGAAGGTATGACCAGTTTTTCGACCGTGATCGTTTTTCAGGGCGAGCGAAGCATTCTAATTTATCACGAGCCACGCGAGTACCATTTGCCTAAAATCGACCCAGTTGACTGGGTATATTTAACGAGTTTGGGCAAAGATTATCCGAGGGCCTACGAAAAGGTTCTGGCTTTTGTTAAGAAAACCGGCGCCAAAATGAGTTTTAACCCTGGCTCATTCCAACTTAAAGACGGCGTCTCGGCTCTAAAGAAGTATTTTGCCGTCACTGAGTGTTTGTTTGTTAATAAAGAGGAAGCAACGCACCTAACCGAAATGCCGGCTTCGGCCTCGATCGCCCAGCTTTCCGAGGCGCTTTACGACTACGGCATCAAAATTGTCAACATTACAGATGGGCCAAACGGCGCTTACTGTTTCGATGGCCATGAACTACTTTTTCAAGACATTATTCCAGCGGATGTGACTCAACGAACCGGCTGCGGTGATGCTTATGGCGCCGGCTTTACGGCCGCCCTGCTTCACGGCGAAACAATCGACGAAGCGATGCGCTGGGGTATGGCCAACGCCGCGGGCGTGGTCACCAAGATCGGTCCTCAAACCGGCTTACTAACCAAAGATCAACTTCGAGAGCTACTCAACGATTATCCAAAAATTGTTCCCAAAACGGTTAGACGGTAGATTTGACGCCAATTTTTAGGTAAAATTGGGCGTAGCTTCACAGCTTTCAGCCATCAGCTCTCGGCTAGCTGCCAGTTGCCAGTAGCTAGAAACTTTTTATTAGCGCCCGTAGCTCAGTGGACAGAGCGACTGTCTTCGGAACAGTAGGCCGCAGGTTCGATCCCTGCCGGGCGCGCTGAACGAGATACATTCTCGGTTAGACGAACAAAGAATTGCCGAAATACGGTAATTCTTTGTTCTTGGATAGTTTTTCTCCAGGATCAGGTGTTCAAATCCGGTCGAGAATAATCTAAACGACTATCTCTCGGTAGCCATCCAACGAAAGGCTCGTGGATGGATTACTCCGATGCCGTGCGATTCTTTCAGGACGAGAAGGTCTTTGTCAAAAGTGACAATTAAATTAGCGTTGGCAGCAACTGCGCATTCTAAAATATGCAGGTCCCCAGTGTCGCGTAATCGGCCTTCTTTGATTGGTTGAGTTTTAACAAACCGAGCTCTTGATTTTATTTCCCGTAAAACCAATGTAACTTTGCCAGGTTCAATATTAAAGGGCTTATCAGCTAATCGACTTTCTAGTTCCTGAAAAATATCGTCCGAGCAATAAAGTTCGGCGTAGCCTTGATAGATCAGTCGCAAGACATCCTCAGATAGTCCCGAGGTTAAAATAGCGGCGATATAGACACTGGTATCAACGACTACTTTGAGCTTTGCGGCCGAAGATTTGTTCAACATCATCCTCTGAAGTTATGCCAAGCTTTTTAGCAATTCGGTCGCCGTATTCTCGAATCGGTGCCCAACGAATATCAAACTCATACTTTTCAACCGCTTCCAAAACGATTTGACTCTTCGACCGTTTTTGCTCGGCCGCGATCTTTTCGATTCGGTCGTTAATCTCGACTGGTAGTGAGACACTGACGATTTTTACATTCATTTCGCGAGCCTCAGCGAGTGAAAGAAGGATAACAACTTCATTTGAACTCATTATTAACTTCTTAATAAACATTGTCAATAGTTTGACACATTTCCGTTCGTCTGGGACGCTGTATTTATGGAAGATCTAAATATGGGTCAGCCAGAAGTAGCAACCCCAGCTCCAGTCAGCCCGGCGCCGGCACCAGCCGCTCCCGTCGCAATGCCTGAAGCTAGCGCTAGCACCGGCAAAAGCAGTTTGATGAAATGGCTGCTCATCGTCGTTGTCCTAGTTGTTGTTGTATACGGAATTTACTACTTCGTTAAGTAGTTTTTCCGCTTCGGTTGGTTTGATAAGAATTAAAAGAGTTGAGGGTGGCTCTTCGAGTGACTCTCGTTCGAGTCTGAGCCCGGAGGCTCATCCCTCAGAGTCGAAGACAGAGTCACCTTGAGTTGCTTCGAAGGGTGGCCGCACGGGCGCTGTTTTAGAGAACTTTTAAAACAGAAGAAGTAAGCGGATATTTTGGTTTGGTAGGGTTTGACACAGGCGGGAGCGTCTGTAATTGTGGACAGATGGAAGATATACAATCGAGCGGGAACGAACCCGTCAATCAGCCGACAGGCGGCTACGGCCAAAAAGGCAGCTGGAAAAAGTGGCTACTAATTTATGTTGTCATCGCGATTGTTGTTTATGGCGGTTACTACTTCTTTAAACAATCTGGCGGTAGCACCGGTACTGGCTACTAATTTCAGCCCCGTGAAACATGCCTGACGATTTAAAGCTGATTTTTAAGGTCGTCTCTCGAAGTCGATCGATTAGCTTGCGGGTCATGCCCGACGGCTCGGTCGTCGTCACTTCGCCGCGTTTTACCCCTCGATTTGTGATTAACCAATTTGTTGCCAAGCACGAAGACTGGATTCGGGAGAAACGAGGTGCGGTGGTCGAAAAGCTCACGGCCTTAGTTTCGGATCGAGAAAAATTGTTTTTTCGCGGGCAGGAATATGATTTTCTCTTGAGTATTAGCCTCCAAAAAGAAGGTGTCAACATCACCAACAAAACTCTCACCGTTACCGCCGCCGAAGAAGATCACACTAGAGTTCGTCGAGTTTTAGAAAAATGGTATCGATTACAAGCCGCCAAACACTTCAAAGAAAGAGTACCGCTCCTAGCCGATTTGGTTGATAGTACCGTCAAAACCGTTTCCATTCGATCCCAGCGGACTCGTTGGGGCTCCTGCTCCAGTCGCAACACAATTTCGCTTAATTGGCGCTTAATTATGGCCCCGGACTGGGTTTCGGATTATGTTATCTATCATGAGCTCGCTCATCTAACCCACATGAACCACTCCCAGCAGTTCTGGCAGTTAGTCGAACAATATGTCCCCAACCACAAAGACGCCCAGAAGTGGCTCAAAGACCACCACTCACTACTGCAGTTCTAAGCTTGTCATATCTGTCGAATTGTTTCGGTAACCAGGTCCTCACCATCTGGTGGTGGGATGATCAAGTGCTCCTCAAGGTGGCTAATGATATCAATAACGATCTTTGCTGTGATTAGTACCAGTAGATAGAGAATGCTTTGTCCAAACTGTAATAGTAAGAATCCACCCACAATCATCGTAATTTGCATCGCTGCCACTCGACGAAAAGGCGTCACCATCAATTGTTTCGGGGCAATTCGTTGATATTCCTTTTTGAAAACATAATTTGCCAAAAACGAATAGCCGTGGCTGAGTAATAATGCTACGGCTAATGGCAGCCAATGCGTTGTAGCTATTTTCGCTAGGTTGAAGTCTGTTTGTAATCCCGCCGTTGGGCTGAAAAGGCTAAAGACACCCGACGACAGTGTAGTGGGCAAAAAAATTAGCCAAATAAAAAATAGATTTATTATTAGTAGCCAAAAACTTCTGTTAATAAATTCGGTGGCGTAGTGCCCTTTGTCGGCGATGAAAAAACTGAAACCCCGAGCGGGGTGATAACGGTAATACACTTCCGAAATCTCATCTGTTGCCTGCGAGCCCAAAATTTTTAAAAAAGTATAGCTACAGACTATCGCCGTCTCTAGCCAATAGCCGAACAAAAGAGCGGGTAACTGCCAGCCCCACCACAGCACACCGATTACCGGAATAGCATTCGCCCCAATCAGCGCTAATATCGATCCCCACTGCCCCCTCCAACTCATATTTAGAAGCATACCGTTTAGCTTTTGTCGAAACCACTACAGCAAATCTTCAAAGGCCTGGCCTTTGAAGATTTGGGTCGGAAAAATAATAAAGCGCCGCGGTCGAAACCGCGGCGCTTGGTGACCCCAAGACAGGGGGCTAGTTTTGCAAACGCACCTCGTCTTCTGGGGAAAGCGTCGATTCCAATCGGACTTCGGCCCAGGCCGCTTGTCGGGCTTTGGTGTCGACTACCAGCTCGTTGAGCTGGATTTTCGTCCTATCTACATTCAGTCGTAAAGAGCTAAGAAACTGGTCGTTGATCGGAATAGTCAAATCGATCCTTCCGATTAGATCGAGACTCTTAGCTACCCGTTCGTCGCGCGTGCTGCGGTTTAAGTGGGCTTGTAGCTGCTCGATCTAGGCCACGATCGGCCTGACTATTGCCTCAGCCTCTTGGACTTGAGCCTCAAGCTCCCTCTTCCGCTGACCAAGCAGGGGGAATATCTGACAGACGCGCAGTATCGCTGATTGATTGATTGATCGTCTTCATCTGCTCATCGTGATCGTTTGCCAAATTTTGCTGAAGCTCTGCAGCATCTGCTTCAAATGCGTCCAGCTCTGCCTGCAGTGCGTCAACATCCTTGTTTGTGTCTGTGGTGAACTTTTCCTTTGGCGCCAGCACCTCCCGCTTGAGATAATCCAGAACGATCCTGAGAACGGCTGGGTTATCGGCAGTCACGTCTTGGATTTTTCCCAATTTCCGCCACGATGGATCGACCGGACCTATGGAAAGAGAGAAAAGATAGCTTAGATAAGCGCATCCCCCGATAATAAAGATGTGAAAAGCGAGAATCGCGTTGAATGCCAAGCTCGTTATCCCCACAATCACCAACACTAACGCGAAAAGAATACTAGTTCGGAAAGTTCTCCGATTCTTTCTCATTTCCGCGGTGGCCTCTAGCCAAAGTTCCATGTCCATGTACAAACTCCCTACTCGCTCCAAGCGAGATTTATAAAAGAATTTTAGTTGAATTAGTGAAGAAAATCAAGTCCTAGACATTGAATCTTCAAAGGCCAGGCCTTTGAAGATTGGGATATTCATGTCGCCGTCGGTGGTTATTTGGGTTAATATCAGGTCATGATCATCACCGGTACCAAACCATTCACCGAAGGTCAGATTGAACAGCTCTCTGAAGAGTTTGAGGTTTTTATTAAAACCGTCATTGATGTCGAGCGGAAAATTTGTTCGGCTGGGGCCAGTCGCCATTACGAGAACGAGAAGGTTCTGCTCGAGCAAGGTTCAAAACAAACCACTCTATGGGGCGGCGGGGTGGATTTAGAGACTAAGGATGTGACAATAGATTCGATGATTAATATCCGTCCAAGTGTTGGTAACCGCAGTAACCAGATCCAAGACCCTGTTATTCGTCAGCAGTTCGAGGATTTAACCAAGTATTTCTTTCCAACAGTTTTCAATGACTGACTACGACGCTCAAGAGCTGGGGGCACTGTCACAAGACCTGAAGCGAGTCGCTAATTTCATTGGCCTTGGCTCTCCTAAAAGCGCTGAGCGCTTTCTGTCTGAAGCCGTCAAAGGGGCGGAAAAAATCGAACAGTCAGAATTGCCTGCGTATACACTATACTATATACGCCGCATTCCTCAGTTACCGAAGGTTTCTGACAGGATACAATTAGCCGAAGAAGCGCTGATGATTGGTTGTATTCTCCAAAACGCCGCCGTGGCCGCTAAACATTAAACAAAAACTCGACCACATCGCCGTCGGCGACGGTGTAGTCTTTGCCTTCACTGCGGAGTCGGCCGGCGTCACGGATCGCTTTTTCGCTACCGTATTTTTTTAAATCTCCGAACGCATAGACTTGGGCGCGGATGAAACCTTTTTCAAAATCGGTGTGGATTCTACCGGCGGCTTGCGGCGCTTTCATACCCTTTGTAATAGTCCAGGCCCGAGACTCGTCTGGTCCAGCCGTCAAAAAGGTTATTAATCCCAACAATTCGTAGCCGGCTTTTATTACTTCACCAAGTCCAGACTTCAGTCCTAACTCTGTTCGATATTCGTTTTGTTCCGCTTCCGGCAGCTCCACCACCTCTAATTCGGCCTTGACATTGATCGCCACCAGCACCGCCCCTTCTTTGTCGGCGTGCTCTTGGATCGCCTCCGTGCTGTGCGAGTGGTCGCTAGTATTGGCGACATACATCAGCGGTTTGGCAGTCAAAAACTGAAATTCCTTTAACTCCTGCGCTAGTTCGGGTTTTGTTCGGAGAGGCACGTCACTGTTGAATAAATTAATTGCTTTCTCCAATTCCCGTATGCGTTTAAACGCATACGGATCCGTAGACTTTTCTTTGGTAAGCCGTTCCAGGGCTTTGGTTGCCACTTCCAGATCGGCTAGCAGGAGTTCGGTGTTGATCGTAGAAATGTCGGAATCGGGGTCAACACTGCCATGAACATGAATGACATTTGGGTCGTCAAAGACTCTAACAACTTCAGCAATCGCATCAACAGAACGAATATGGCTCAAGAATTTATTGCCCAACCCTTCGCCTTGGGACGCACCTTTAACGAGCCCGGCAATATCGACAAACTTAATCGTCGCCGGCACGGTTTTGGCTGAAGCAAAAGTTTTGGTTAAAAACTCTAACCGCTCATCTGGCACGCTAACGACCCCAACATTCGGCTCGATGGTTGTAAACGGAAAATTGCTTGCTTGAGCATTAGCCTTCGTCAAGGCATTAAAAAGTGACGACTTCCCTACATTAGGTAAACCAACAATTCCAACTTCCATTTTATTGATTCCTTTCAGAAAATGGGAGCGAAGATTTTTCCCATGAAAAATATGACATTTCCATACCAGAATTATACCTGTTACCGGCAATTGTTGACAGCCGCTTACCGAAGTCGTACAAGTAGCTTAGCTCTTTGACTTGCTAAATCCGTGGTGAAAGCTGTGAAATTCAGCTACTGTGCCGCAACTGTAATCCGTGTCCGAACGGTAAGTCAGGTCCCACGTAAAACAAAGTCCCGAGCAGGAGTGAATAAATATTAATGATTCGCGCTCGGCGAATCTTTTTTTTGAAAGGAGCTACATTATGCAACGACGACCGAATTGGATCTATGTTTTGGGAGTATTGGTTTTGGCTTTTGGCCTGTATCTGATTGTGCCTGATCGTAATATCTGCAGTACCAATCAAGCTGTCGAACAGTTAGCTAGCCGTTGTGAAATCAACTACCAAGGCGTTGAGGGTCAGAATGCTTTGGAGCTGTTGAAGTCTAGCCATCAAGTCGAGACCCAATCGTTTAGTTTTGGTGAGATGGTGCAATCGATTGATGGTGTTAAAGCTCCGGCCACCCACTTTTGGGCTTTTGAAATCAACGGGAAATTAGCTGAAGTTGGCGCCGGCGACTATCAAACCAAAAACGACGACACCCTGAGCTGGAAATTGCAGAAGCTTGAGCTGTAATCAAGACTTGACGGCAAAAGGTTGACATCATCCTGACTAATCAGTCAGGATGATGATATGTTCCCGGAACCGAAAGCCGAAAAACCTGCCTCGACGGCACTGTCTATTTTTATTGCCGTCCTAGTCCTGCTGTTGATTACGGGCGGCATTAGCTGGTTCTATTTCAATTCCAAAGCATCGACTCCCGAACCGGTGGCAACAACAACTACACCAACAACTAGTGAGCCGACGAGCGACACCGTCGAAACCGAATCGACGATTACGACTGCCCCGACCGATATTGCTAGCGCCATCAGTCAGCTCGACAAAGAATTAGTAGTGATAGGACTAGACCAAAATTCAGATGACGACACAATCGATCTCTAGGTTCTTATTGGCTCTAGCGCTCGTTGTTTCGTTATCCTTGACGACGGTTTTGGCGGAAGAGTCGACGACAAACTCTGGCAGTAGCGGTAAAACCGCCGAATCGGTCCGCGAAAAACTCAAAACCGAGAAAGAGGCTCGCAAGACGGCTTTGGAAGCATTCAAGACGGCGGATAAAGAGCAAAATACCGCTCGAAAGCTGACCGCCGCCCAGAATCTTGCCAACAAACTCATTGCCGAGCGTCAAAAAGCCCTCACCCAGGCCAAAACTAAATCGGCTGAAGTTAAGTGCGTCGCCGCCAAAACTGATATCGGTACTGCGATTGACGCCGTTAACGCTAATTTAACCAGCCAGAAAGCCGAAGTTACCGCCGCCACTACCGTTGAAGCGGTCAAGACGACTATCAGGGCTATTATCGACAAGAATCATGTTTTTGTGGCCGTTTTGCCGGCAGTCAGGGGGATGTGCGCCGCCGATTCGATTAAGACTCTAATTGACGGTCGCCTAACCGCCGTTGTCGCCAAAATAAAAACGGCGGGACTAGACACAACTACGATTGAAAAATATCTTGCCGACGCCAAGGCCAGCGCTCAATCGGCTTACGACGCCTACAAAGCCGTCGCCAATAATCCTGGTATCTCGACTTACAAGACTGACCTCGAGAGTGCTAAAACCAAGCTGAAAGCGGCCAAGGCATCGCTTGAATTGGCCAAAATCGAAGCCGAGAAACTCCGCGACCAATCGACCACAGCGACCAACACCGAAGACTCGACCAAGAAAGCTGAAAATTAGTTTTACTTCTGACTTCGGTCGTTGAGGCGGCGTTCAATATCTCGCTCGACATCTCTTTTCTTGAGAGTTTCTCGTTTGTCGGCAGTTTGTTTTCGACTAGCTAAGCCGATTTTAAGCTTGGCTTTGCCTCGTAATAGATAGAGCTCGAGAGGCACAATAGTTAAATTTTTGGCCGAGAGTTTGCCGGTTAACCGTTCAATTTCTATCTTATGGAGTAGGAGTTTTTTACTGCGTGATTGATCGCCGTTTTCAATATTGAAATTACTGCCCACCCACCAAAGCTCGTTGGCGCCATCAGCCATGAACGGTTTGACATAGCTACCGGAAATATTAACCCGTTTGTCACGAATGGCTTTGATTTCTTCGCCCGTCAAAACTAACCCGGCTTCCAAGTCGTCGGATATTGAGTAGTCGAAAAAAGCCTTTTTGTTGGAAGCAATCGGTTTCATATTACGTCCCCAAGGAGTAATTCGAGAATGTACTCGTTTTCATACAAGCATTTTACCCTAAATTGCAGTCTGTTTTGGTGAATGGGCTTTGCCGGTGTTCACAATAAGCATCTTCTTGTCGCATGGGAGAGAGTTTTTCAGCTGGAGCATCAACGCCAATCCAGCAATCGCCGAGGGTTCGCAAGAGATCTTCTGGGATCGGGCCAGTTCGAAGGCTTGATCAAGAGACTTCTCGTCTACGACATGAACATCTGAAAGTGCTCCGCAGTAGCCAGCCTGTCGGTATAGTCTAATCCACTGCTCGTTGTAGTGAGCAAACGGCAAGTGCGGCGAATATAGAAACGCTGCCGCTTGAGAAACTGGGCTATCTGTAGTTGCGCCAAGAAAGTTACATCGTCGCAAGATATCTATATTCCCCTTGAACCGGGGATCGTGGGCATCTGAAGCCACTTCCTTCTTGTTGATATTTAGGACATTCTCATATAAGTTTCCCGTTCCGAAAGGGATAAAACAGAAATCGGGATTGTTGTTGATGATCTCGTAGCTCAACCAGTCGTAAAACCTGGTGGTCGGATCTAGGGCCTCTGAAGAAGTGATGTCGAAACCTTGCTCATTAGCGGTAAGTTTAAGTATCTCCGACCAACCAAGGATTTCTTCAGCCAAATCGGTTTGGTAGATTTCGCAACCAAGAGATCTCATAGCTTGGAGTAGCTCCTGGCTCGTACCGTTATCGGTTAAAACTTTCAAATTAGGTAGTCCGTATCTTTGAAGCATCGTTTGAATGGCAATGGCGGCGTTACCCGAAGAAATGATCGACATTTGTGGGAGTTCGCCGGTGGTTTGGCCGTCACGCTTCGATTCCAGGAAATACCGGTAGGTGACCACAATCTCCCAAGCTAAACGGTCTTTATGGGTTCCGGTCGGATTTACACTCTCGTCTTTAAGCCAAACATCGGTGAATCCTGGAATGTCGATTTTGTAGGTTGGGGTGGCAGGAAATTTTGGATTCTCCGGTGGAAATTCCGGTCGGCGAGGATTATTTTCTGACGCAACGACAATCGACCGGAGAGTGGCCTCTTCTCCCTCGCTTAAGAATGATTTGGCGGTTTGATGCCGAGCGAAAAACATACCCCTAAGTTTAGCTAGCTGGAGCCATAAAGGAAAGCGGGCACGACTACGCCCTCGACATGAGTCTATAGTTCACCTTCCGCCACCTGGCAGGTGGGATATGGTCGCTGGAGCTCTAAAAGCTCCTTCGCTAAAGCTTCGTCGCTATGGTTGGAGATTGTAAACCTGCCTCCACCCCAGGGGTGTAATAAGGTTCAGGGTTACAAAATACGGCTTAAGTTAGCCGGATACTGTATGTGGGTTGGGGTCTGGTCAATAATCCGTTACAATTCTTGGAGATATGAAAAACGAAGAATACGAAAAATCAGAGCTCTACAAAATCCGTCACACCACTTCGCATATATTGGCGATGGCGGCGCACGAGTTTGATCCAGAGGTGAAATTTGCGATTGGTCCGCCAATTGAGAGCGGGTTTTATTATGACTTTGAGTTCTCTAAACCTATTACCGACAGCGACCTGAAGACACTCGAAAAATCAATGTACAAGATCATCAATCAAAACTTCCCGGTGACGCACGAAGTTTTGAGTCGTGGCGCCGCCATCACCAAAATCAAAAAAACTGATCAACCGTATAAGCTCGAGCTAGCTGAAGATTTAGAAGACGACAAGCTTGGATTCTATAAGATTGATTGGTTTGAAGATCTCTGCAAAGGCCCGCATGTTAAATTGACCGGGGAAGTAAAGGCCTTCAAACTACTTAGCGTGGCCGGGGCTTACTGGCGCGGTGACGAGAAAAAAGCGATGCTAACCAGAGTTTATGGCACCGCTTTTGGCTCGAAGAAAGAGCTTGACGCTCATCTCGCCCAACTCGAAGAAGCCAAAAAACGCGACCACAAAAAGCTTGGGCCCCAACTCGATCTGTTTCTATTTTCCGATCTAGTCGGTGCTGGCTTGCCGCTCTGGACGCCCAAAGGCAATACCCTGCGGCTAATTCTAGACGACTATGTTTGGTCGCTTCGAGCCAAGAAGGGCTATCAAAAAGTGGAAATCCCCCATATTGCCAAGAGCGATCTCTACAAAAAATCTGGTCATTGGGACAAGTTCCAGGACGATTTAATGAAAATTGAAACACGCGAAGGTCACACTTTTGTCTTGAAGCCGATGAACTGCCCTCACCACACCCAAATCTTCGCTCGAAAATCTTGGAGTTACCGCGAACTACCCCAGCGCTACGCCAATACAACGATGGTTTATCGCGATGAGCAAACCGGCGAGTTAGCTGGTTTATCGCGCGTTCGTTCAATTACCCAAGATGATGCCCATGTTTTCTGCCGAGCCGATCAGGTCAAGGATGAGCTTCTGGCCGTTTGGGACATTGTCAGCGAGCTTTACGCTAAGGTTGGTTTCAGTGATCTGTCGGTCCGTTTGTCGTATAGCGACCCCGCCACTCCAGACAAGTACTTGGGCGAAGCTCGCGTTTGGCAGAAGGCCGAAGCTGAATTGGAGCAGCTGGCCAAGCAGAAGAAAGCCAAGTACGAAATTGCTCCGGGTGAAGCGGCCTTTTACGGTCCTAAGATTGATTTTATGGCTCGCGATTCGCTCGGGCGACAGTGGCAATTGGCCACCATTCAGCTCGACATGAACCTACCCGAGCGATTTGATTTGCATTTCATTAACAGCGAAGGCAAAGAGGAGCAAGTGATTATGATCCACGCAGCCATTATGGGTTCGATCGAACGATTCTTGTCGGTCTTAATCGAACACTACGCTGGCGACTTCCCGCTTTGGTTAGCACCAGTCCAAGCCAAAATCCTGCCGATTAGCGAAAAGTTTGTCGATTACGGCCAAGCCGTCGCCGCCGAGCTGGAAAAATTAGGGGTTCGTTTCGAGCTCGACGACGCTTCGGAAACTCTGGGCAAACGCATACGTAATGCCGAAAACCAAAAAGTGCCCTTTATCTTAATCGTTGGCGAAAAAGAAGTTGCCGACAGAACCGTCACAATCCGTTCTCGCCACGAAGTTGAGCAAAAGACTGTCAAATTAACCGAGCTTGTTAAGACTTTCGAATAGCAGCGGTTAGCAAGTTTTCGAATAAAAAACTGACTGTTAGGGGGCCGATCGCCCCTTTGGTGGGGGTAATCTTTTTGACTAGGGGTTCGATAGTTTTAACATCAACATCCAGGCCAGAGCCATCAACCACAACCATTTCCTGATGGACCATTTCTGGAGCAACTAAACCACGAACGCCGGTGGCGGAGATTAGTAGATCGTGCTGACGGATATTTTCGGCCTGGGACTTGGCCTGCTTGGCGATAACAGTCAAAGGCCAATTGTTGGCCGCGAAAACCTTTGCCAGCGGTCCGCCGACCAACTTGCCCATACCCAAAACTACGGTTTTCAAGTCTTTTATCGCAATCTGGTGATATGACAATAAAGCCATAATGCTACTGGGGGTTGGCGAGTCGTACGGCGAGTTGCCGCTTAAATTGTCGATGTCTTTGATGGGGTTCACTTTCTGGATTAATGCCTCGGTATCTAATGATTTTGGTAGGGGCAGTTGAAGAACAATGCCGTCAATGTCTTGGCGTCGGTTGAGGCCATCGAGCATCGATTCTAATTGTTGTTGGCTGGCGGTGGGGAAATGGTGCAAGAAAAAATGACAATCCAACTTTTTGGCCATCGCTTGTTTGGCCCGGATATAGGTGGCGGTCTGCTTGTCTTCCCCCACCCAAACTAAAGCTAAGCCAGGGGAAGTTGATAGTTTTTGACGACGAGCGACTAGCTCGACAAGCCGCTGACTAAGAAGCGCCTTGGCTATCAGTTGCATTACGGGTTAGGGGGCGACGGGCGTCGGCGTCGCTTTGGCCGCGTCGATGAGTTTCTGCCAAGTTTCGGCAGTTTGGACACCGGTGAACTTAACCTTATTGAGATAGAAGGTCGGCGTACTATCGACTTTCAAGGCCAAGCCGTAATCACGGTCTGTTTCGACCGTCTTCTTTGTTTCTGAACTGGCGTAATCTTTTTCAAATTGGTCGATGTTCAAATCAAGTTCTTTGGCGTAGTTGATATAGGTATTGAGCGGGTCGTCGAGGTCCTCCCAAGATTTTTGGTTAGCGTAAAGCAAATCGAGCATCGGCCAGAATTTACTCTGCTTCCCGGCCGCTTCAGCCGCCAGCGACCCATTCATCCCGTTTTGGTGATTGGGTAAGGGAAAGTGACGGAAAATAATTTGAACCGAATCGCCGTTATTGGCTTGAGCTTTCTCGAAATCAACGGCGGCCATCGCGCAAGCCGGGCACTGGAAATCACCAAATTCGACTATTTTAACGACTGCGCTATCCGGACCGAGTTTATGGCCGACGGTTTCGTCGAGCTGATCGGCAGTGACAGTTGTTTTGGTTGAACTGTCACTGGAAAAAATGACGATGCCGCCAATTACTAAGACGGCCGCCGCCACCACACCCAAGAAAAATTTTGAATCACCTGACATTTACTTCTTCTTTTTAAAGAAAATTAAGCCATTAATCAAGACCACTAGCCCTAAAGATACCAGACACCAAGTGCAGTAAGCGTGGATTTGGTATTTTTCGAGGTAGAGTAGATACAAGCTGAAGGCTAAACCACCAATTGCCCAAATTCGTAACGGTAGTTCAGCCCAGATTCGTTTGAAGTAGACTAGCCAGGTAAGGATAAGGGCCGCCAAATACCAAAAGATGCCCATTCCAGCGACCGGTAAGCCAAATATTTTGGCGTACTGGCTCGAGAGAACGATTTCGCAGCCACCACCGATTGAGCAGATAACCGACGACGGGTCAAATGTTTTCCAGAACAGATAGCCCGAAACCAGGATTCCGGCGACAATGAAAATAACTAGCAGCCTTTGTTTCACCCAATTAGTTTACCAGAGCTTGCCAACGGAAACAAAATCCGGCAGATTAGTCCTGATGAGACTCAACAAGTATCTCGCTGTGGCTGGTGTGGCTTCACGCCGGAGTGCCGATGAGATGATTAAACTCGGCCAGGTTAAGATTAACGGTAAAGTTGTCAAAGAGATGGGGGTCAAGGTGGATGTTGAAAAGGATGTCATCACGGTTGATGGCAAAAAAGTTCAACTCGAGCCGAACATTGTCACCTATTTACTCAACAAACCCCGTGGCGTCATCAGTACCGCCGACGACCCCGAGCATCGAAAAACTGTCCTAGATCTGGTGCCAAAATCACCACGGGTTTTTCCCTGTGGTCGACTCGACGAAAATACCATGGGGTTAGTAATTCTGACTAACGACGGTAATCTCTGCTACCAGCTGACGCACCCCAAGTTTGAACATCAGAAAGAATACATTGTCCACGGTCGCTCAAAAACCCCTGAAGCGGCGCTGGAAATTATTCGTCGCGGTGTTCGATTGGCAGACGGGCCAATCAAGGTTGATGCGCTCGAAGTTATTCGAATTAGTCACCAAAAAGTTGAATTCAAAGTCACAATCCACGAAGGCCGCAATCATCTTGTTCGCCGACTTTGTGCGGCAGTTGCCATCGAGATTGACGGCCTGACCCGTGTTCGTGTCGGTGATTACGAACTCGGCGATATTGAGCCAGGAAAGTACAAGCAGGTGTAGTTCTGCCTATTCCTCAACGAGATTAATAGTTCTCTGAATGTCTCGAAGCCCTTCCCATCGCAAAATTGTGGATTTCAATTTTGGATCGATAGTACTAATAAAACCCCTAACCAAACCTTGAATGCGATACTGCAAGTCAGTGCTCTTCGGTACGCTAATTTGGACGGTTCCATAGTAAAGCGTATTCTTCTTATAATTCTTGCTTTCCGGTTTGATGTATGACTTGCCGAAATTCTTCGCGGGGATTCCAGTTAAGTCGGACCAGAATGCTATCAAATCTTTTTCATCTTGCTGACTATATATGTTCAACCAGGCCTTTATGCTGGAAGTCTCAATTCCGAAGACACGCCTTAGCCAATAAACCATAAATAGTATCAATGCCGGATCTGAGTTTGTTACTCGAGTTGCTCCTTTTTTAGTTCCCTCGGCCCAGTAGATGGCCGCTCCAAGCAACTTTACGGTTTCGTCGTTCAGAGATGTAGATACCTCATTCTGGGCGGAATCCATTATCTGCGAGATCTCCTCCTGTCGTCTGAGGTGGTGGCTACGCGATCCCAAATTTAGTATCGCTACCTGTTTGGTATAAAGTCTCTGTTTATGCTCTGGGGATAACAACACATTCTTCAGCCAAGAGCTGAGAGTACTTTTTGAAACATTAATTTCTTGCTGTATTTCTCGGTAACTCAACCCCTTCATCCTTAGCTTGATGGCCTCATCTTTCAACTGCGACTTCGCTATCATACTCCCATAATACCATTATGTAGGTGGTGTACTAGGTTAATTTTACTGCTCAGTACCTAATAAGCCATGAATCTTCTTGGTATAATAAAGGAGCTTAATTACCGGGTCGGTAGTTCAGTGGTAGAACAACGGGCTCTTAACTCGTGTGTCGTGGGTTCGATCCCCACCCGACCCACTATGAATGATCTCAATATTTTGAAAGGCTAGGGACATGGATCTGTTTGGCGGAGGCCTTGAAGATACTCTAGTGAAAATCGGCCTATTAGGAGCGTATTTCATCCTTTTTGCTGAGTCTGGATTATTGATTGGGTTTTTCTTACCCGGCGATAGCTTACTTTTCACGGCTGGGTTACTGGCTTCAAGAGGTTATTTTAGCATTTGGGCGCTGGTTATTGGCGGTGCCATCGCGGCGATTATTGGCAATCAAGTTGGCTACCATTTCGGTCGACGCTTTGGCCCGAAAATTTTTAACAAAGAAGAATCGTTCCTTTTCCATAAAGACCACATTATTCGGGCAGAAAAGTTTTACGAGAAGTATGGCGGCGTGGCCCTTATAATTTCCCGTTTTACGCCGATTATCCGTACCTTCGTCCCGATTCTTGCCGGAGTAGGCAAAATGAATTACCGAAGATTCTTGGTCTATAACATCATCGGCGGAATTCTCTGGGTTTTCAGCGTTAGTTTTGCGGGTTTCTTTTTAGGTAAGATTGTACCTGATATTGACCGCTATATTCTGCCGATTATCGTCGTTATAGTAATTTTGTCAGCAATAACACCGACCTGGGGCTATCTTCAACACCGTAAGAATCGTAACTCTAACGCCCGGGCAAAATCCGACCAAGCTCGTTGAGCCAGTCGCCAATAACCGGCAAACCGCCGAATTGTCTGATCAAAAGTCCGAGAATTCCAACCACAATCGCTACGCCGACAGTTGCTCCCAATCCCGACATTAGACCCATCAAAAATCCCCGCGCCGCCAATTTGCCCGGGTTGTGGTAGGCTTTATCGATGGCAGCGATCAAGCCGTTAATACTCTTGATTTTGTCTTCTTCGGTGGCGCTCATATATTAACGGTAGCGATAAAAGTGATTCTCAACAAGTATGGCGCACTCGACCGGATTTGAACCGGCGATCTCCTCCGTGACAGGGAGGCGCTTTAAACCAGGCTAAGCTACGAGTGCAATAAGCTAGCAGCGTTCAGCAATCAGCTGTCAGCTGTCAGCTTTGTTATTTTCTCAAGAATTGATGAATAAATCCAGGACTTTGTCCTAGAATCATTTAGCCGCAATTCGCAAGCCGCTTGCTAAATCTTGATGTATCTCTTGACCTTGTGCTTGGCTAGGGTTTCTTTGTACCAATCCTCATAAGACTGGTCGGCGCCGTCACTCTGTTCGAGTAACTGGACAATTTGAAAACCAAACTGGGTTTGAACGGGGTCGGAGACTTGATTTACCGTCAGCTTGGCTACTATCTCTTCCAGCCCCGGCGCAATTTGAGAGGCCAATTCGCCCTTGCGCCAATAGCCGATATCGCCCCCGCTCGCAGCAGTCTTGCCGTCCTGACTAAACTCTTTAGCTACTTCGGCGAAGTCCTTACCGGCCGTAAGTTGCTTCTTGGCGTCGTTGGCGGAGCCCAGGTCAATGGTCAGAATATGACGAATATGCCAGCGAACAAGTACAGCATTCTTGACCTTTTCCTTGAGAATTTGTTCCGCCAGGATCCATTTGTACTGGGTGATCGACATATCATAGAGCTGACGGACTTTTTGTTTAATCTCGGCTTGATCGCCTTGTTTATCTAAGGCAATCTTCAGCTCCTCGCTAGTAACGCGCAGGTTGCGTTTTTGTGCCTCCAAATAGACAACCCGATCTTCAACCAGACCTTCTAATACCCGCTGGCGCAGTTCGCTGTCGGTCGGCGGTTTGCTGGTAGCGTCACTGGGAGCTTGGGCGCTAAAGGTATTCAAGAAATGTAACCGGGCCAAAAACTGATGCGACCAAACCAAAGTGGCGTCAACTTTAGCGGCGGGAAACGGGTAAAGCTGGCTCAAGTTGTTAGCGAGGCGTGTCTCCGCCTTTTTAGGGTAAATTTGAACGAAGGCCATAATACCAAAGCCAAGATAAATCACGAGAATAGTGGCTGCTGCATCAATAAGTACGGTCGATGGATTCTTAATATGGCGACGAACTAAAGCGCCCAAGATAGGAACGCGCGTATGCAGCCAAAGCCAAATCTTCTGATAAGCGCGGACAATCAAGTCAACCACTTTTAAGGTGAACTCGACGATCGTTCCTAAAATGTTTTTAAGCCGGGCCAAGTTGTCCATATGATGTTCGCTATCACCACCATAACAGCTAGACCAACGAAGATAAAATGCCACACCATTGGTTGCCGGTTTTCGCCAGCTGGCGGATCGATCACTCGCCAGGATTGCCAAACGAGGTAGAAGACGACAATTCCCAGCATCGATTTCTGGAAATAGCTAATCGGCCAAAATTGGGTCAGCGTCGCAATCTGCGAAGTAAAAAGTCCGACCATTGACCAAATCAGGATCTCGTCCCGACCGACTGGACCTTTGGCGCCAGCTGAAACTAGACCAACTAAAGTCGAACCAACAAAGATTATCAATGAGGCCACAAGCGGGATAATGTAGCCGTTACCCAACCAGAAATGGGTCAATACCAACAGTAAGGCAACGGTGCTAAAAATCGGCAATTCCAGCTGTCGCACCGACAGTAAGACGCCGTTCAACGCAATCAGGGCGACGAGCAAGTTGCCTGTTAACAAGCTCGGCAGAGAATTCCAAAGAACGCTGACGATGGCGATTTGAAACAACCAGAGTAACAGTAGAGTTTTAGGCATTCTTTTAAAGAAAGCCATGCCTACTTCAAGACAAAGGCGCTACCGATGGTAAAAACAATGTCTTCGGTTGAGGTGGCTGGCTTGTTGACAGTTGGCTTCAAACCAAAACGACGCTTGAGTAATGCTAGGGTGTAGGGCTTGTCGGTCGAGTAGGTGATGGTCGAAGTTTTCTGAATCGCGGTCACCAGTTCAACGCGACTAACGGTATAGCCAAGTGTAGCCAGTTTTTTCTTTAAAGCGTTACCAGCGTCTTTTTTGCCGGAAGCATCAACGATTTTAATTTTGGCAGCCTCTTTAATTAGATACGGCTCGGGCAGAGCTGTCATGGCAAAATCCCTTACTTCAGTCCAGTCATTTTGGCCGAGCTTGGGAATCAAGATATATTGACCGATGTTATTGGTGCTGGAGACCAACGGTCCGGTCGGACCATTATCGAGAATGGCCGTTGTCGTATCGGCGCTGTTAATATCTGTCATCAACTTGGTCAAGCTAGCGATTTCGTTGCTCTGAAGATCGGTCTTGAAGTTGCGACCGATGGTGGCCAACAGGTCGGTGACCTTTTTGGGGTTAGCTAAAAAATTGAGCTGAAAAGCTTTGTCGCGAATAGCGCCGATGACTTGCTGTTGTCGGCGGGATCGATCAAAATCGCTGGTCGTCTGGCGACTTCGGGCGTATTTCAAAGCAGTAGAGCCATCAAGTTTCTGAAGCCCAGGCTTAATGCTAAAGGGATCGAAACCAGAGCCGTTACTACTAGGGTATTTTGGGTCGTAAATAGCTTTGTCGACATAGATTTGGATGCCACCGAGATTGTCGACAATTTTTTTGACGCCGTTAAAATCAACCTTAGCAAAATAGCTGATTTGGATGCCGAGCGTTTCGGAAATGGTTTTTTTCATCAGCGCCCCACCGGCATCAACCTTGGGGTCACAGGTATTTTTGGCCTTTGCACAAGCGCTAATACCGGAATTGTAGACTTCATTGATTTTAGTCGAACGGTTTTCGGCCGAGTTGAAAACGTAAAGATCGCGCGGTACGGACAACATCGCCATTTTTTTGTTGATCGGGTCGATAGAGATAATTGAAATGGAGTCGGTTAGACCAGCCGCAGCGTCGATGCCCAGCGTCAGGATGTTGATCCGACTGTCACCTTCACCGAGGAGCTGGTCAGGCGAAATGTCGCCGTTAAAGCGGAAGAACGACGATCGGTCGTCGGCGTTTTTGGCGGAGATATTCTTGAAAGCAATCATGCCAGAAACGGCAACCCAGCCGACTGAACCAATGATTAAGATGACTAAGCCGAACAAGAAAAACCGCAAACTTTTTCGTTGCTTGTTGCCGCTGGGGTCGATATTACGAATTGGTGGGGTAGGGCGAAATTGGGGATTTGGTCGGAGGAGCATTACTTTTCACTTTAGCACATCGAGGATTCTTGACCTAGGGTCTTAGTATCGGGCGGTTGCTTGGACGACGGGTTTTGGGGGAGAGTTTTTAAGAAATTCTAGGGCATTCTCGAGCGAATCGCCCTCGAGTTCGATAATCGGTTTGTCGAGTAGCCACCCCAGTGTATTGGCGGCGGCGACGCCCATTCTGGTGCCGGTGTACGAGCCGGGTCCAGTCAGGACGGCGACGGCATCGATATCTTCGATTTTAGTTTTGGCAGATTTTAAGAGCTTGTCAGTCAATTGTTGCAGATCTTGGGCCCGGACGGGGGCGACTAACTTTTTGACCTTCCCTTCATCAACCAACGCGACGCTAGTTTGGTCGCGGTTAGTGGTATCAAATACCAATATTCTTCGAGAAGAGAAAGATTCTTGTTTGGTCATCGATGATTTCCAGTTTGATAGTCTTAATATTTTTTGGCAAATGTTCCAAACCAATTTCCGGCCATTCAATGATCGTTAGCGCCGATTGGTCGTCGAGATAGTCCTGCCAGCCGAAGGTTGTTAGCTCGGACGGTTTGAGACGGTAAAAATCGAGATGGACAACTTCTTTAAAGTCGCTGTAATTGACCGGGTAATGCTTTTCCAAGACGAAAGTTGGGCTGGTGACTCGCCCCTCAAAACCCATTTCTCGTAAAATATGTTGCGTCAAAGTCGTTTTACCGCTGGCCAACGGCCCTGACAACGCCAAAACATCCCCGGGCTGGAGCGAGCCGAGAACTTCTTGGGCGATTGATGGGAGATCAGAGAGTGTAACCAACATTGTTCCCGGGCTAGGATTCGAACCCAGATACACGGCACCAAAAGCCGTAGTCCTACCATTAGACGACCCGGGAATGTATGAGTATTTTACCAGCTTATCTTTCCGTTGTCAGGACAAAAATGAGGAGCTAGGCCTTTCGGCTTAGCTCCCAATGGGGAATTGGCTGAATCTGGCAAGGCGCTGCCCAGATTTGTTAGTGACGGTTTCAGTAAAGTCCTCTGGGGTTTGAGCCCAGTAGGTGGCCTCACATGAAGGGTGGTAGACAACGCACCAGCCCGTCCACTCCTTTGTAAACGCGTACGCCATACCAACGACCACGTAGAACTTCTCGTTGTTGTAGTGTTGGTAGGTTCCTGGCTTCACTACGATATCGCTGAGTGGGAGAGGGCAGTCTTGAACATCGCCATCGCGCTCTACGATAAAGTAATTCTCCTCCGAAAGAAGTAGGAGAAATCTCGATCCGGTTGGCTTATAGCGCACCGATGAAAACCATTTAAGTTGCATTGAATTCCTCCGTTGTTAGATTCTAGCATTTATCACCCTACCCGTTAAGACATTAGGGATGTTTTACCAAAAGAATCCCCTGCGGGATTTATTGATAGTTCGACCCTTCGAAGGACTCAGGGTCGCTCTGAGTGGGGTCGAAGAGCGCCTACGCTCACTACGAAAAGAGCCCTCCTTTCGGAGGGCCTTTTCGGAAGTCTGTAAGCCGGGTTCTGTTTTAAACGATCATCTGTCTAAGCGTTGAGACCAATATTCAATTGCGAGACCGCAATGGAGCTCGTTGTTCCTTTTGGGAACTTCAAACTTAGATTAAATATCGGCCCACTCAACTTGCACCACGCTGGGTTTAGCTACTCGCCTTATTACTAAGGACGATTGTGCGCTCTTACCGCACTCTTTTCACCTTTGCCTGTTCCGATTCAGTTAGGAAGGGGTGTCACACCTGAGCGCGACACCCATGGTCTATGGACTGCGGGATACTCCGCAGTCGAAGTGGCCGTACTCAGTACGGGCCACTATAGAGAGACGATGATTGGTCTTCGACCAGAAGCAGATTCGCCCAATACACGGAGTTTGGACATTTCGATTTTCGCTTCCGACTCTTCTCCTAGTGTCCAACCCCTTTCAACGTCCCTGGTAATGATGGTGACGATTTCGGATGCCTGGATTTCGTCGGTCGCTTCAAATCCAAACCGTGCGACGACTCCTCCACGCAGCCTCATGAAAAGCTCATAATTCATACCCATCTTCTTTCCTCCTAACTGAACCGGACATTGGCTGTTTTGTTTCTGTGCCACTTTCCCTTAGATTGCTCTAGCCTGCCGTTAGCAGGAGCGCGTCTCTATGGTGCCCGGACTTTCCTCACATGTTAATGCGCGATCGTTTCGACTTCGGGGAAAATATAACAAAAATAAGGTAAAAAGTCAATGCAAAAAGCTCTGGCGGTGGAGGGGGCAGGGGCCGATAGCGTCGAGGGCTTTTTTGTGCGCGAGAGTGCCGTATCCGGCGTTTTGCCGCCAGCAGTATTCGGGGTGAGCTTGGTGATAAACGCTCATTAATCGATCCCGGTAAACCTTGGCAACAATTGAGGCGGCGGCAACGGGATAAAACAGCGAATCGCCCCGAATGGCACTAATGAACCGAGGGACACCCGCCGGGTGGACTCGGTCGGTGAGAAGGAGGTCGACGCTAATGTCAGCTAAGGCGCGCTCATACGCCAGTCTTTGGGCGGCGGCCAAACCGAGCTGGTCGATTTCGTCGTTACTGGCTATACCGAAAGAGATTTGGAGGGCGGAGTAATGAATTTGATGGGCTAGTAACTCTCGTTTTTGCGCGGAGAGTAACTTTGAGTCGTTGATGCCGTTAATCGGCTGATAAATCTCCACTGCCGCAACCACCAATGGCCCGGCTAAAGCGCCGCGGCCAACTTCGTCGATGCCAACAATTGTTTTGTAACCGAGTAACCGAAGGTCTTTAACGAACCTGGGCCTTGGCCTTCGCGACCGGTTTTTTGCCAATAATGCTCGGCGAATCGTTTTCTTTGAGGAATCGGCCAGTAATCGATTTGGCATTCTTCATAATATCCTCCGGTGTGCCTTCGGCCACAAGCTCACCGCCTTGATCGCCGCCATCGGGACCCAAGTCAATCACCCAATCGGCACAACGAATAACTTCTAGATTATGTTCGATAATAATAACGGTGTTACCCTTATCGACGAGCTGATAAAGAACTTTTAGCAAGCGCTGAATGTCCTCAAAATGGAGACCTGTCGTTGGCTCGTCGAGAATATATAAAGTTTTGCCCGTTTCGCGCTTGGCCAGTTCGGTCGCCAGCTTAATTCGCTGGGCCTCCCCGCCCGAAAGCGTCGTGGCTGGTTGACCGAGCCGCATATAACCCAAACCAACGGCCTGAAGCACTTCTAGTTTGTCGGTTACCTCGATACTACCTTTGAAAAATTCCAGGGCTTCGTCAACTGTCATTTGTAGAATATCGCTAATGTCTTTGTCGAGATATTTTATCTCGAGCGTTTCGGGGTTGAAGCGCTTGCCGCGGCATTCGACACAAGGCACATAGACGTCGGGCAAAAAGTTCATCTCGATTTTCATCTGACCGTCACCGCGACAGTTTTCGCACCGACCGCCCCGTAAGTTAAAGCTAAATCTTGACGCTTCGTAGCCACGTTCTGATGCCTCGCGGGTAGCCGCAAACAGCTCTCTAATTGGCCCAAGCGTACCAGTATAGGTGGCCGGATTACTGCGAGGGGTTCGGCCGATGGCTGACTGATCGACATTAATAATATTGTCGATTTTATCAAGACCGGTGATTTGGCCGTGCGGCGCCGCTTCGGCTTGGGTGCCGTGGAAGTGACTTTCAAGAGCCACGGCTAAGGTGTCTTCGATCAGGGTCGATTTACCCGATCCAGACACGCCGGTAATACAAACGAGGCGATTGAGAGGGATCTTGACGGTGACGTTCTTCAAATTGTTGCCAGTGGCGCCTTGAATTTCTAGGCAGTCGGCTTCGTGCTCGTGACGATGGCTCGGTAGTTCAATCTTCTTTGCTCCCGACAAGTAAGCGCCGGTCAAAGACTTTTTGTCGGCTTTAATCTGTTCTGGCGTGCCGATGGCCATGATCTCACCGCCGAGTTCGCCGGCCCCCGGACCCATATCGATAATATGATCGGCGATTAGCATCGTGTCTTTGTCGTGCTCGACGACGATGACGGTATTGCCGCGCTCTTTCAGTTCTTTAATTGTTTGGAGTAATTTCTGATGATCACGAGCGTGCAAACCGATTGATGGCTCGTCGAGAATGTAAATGACGCCAGTCAAACCCGAACCCAATTGAGTGGCCAAGCGAACCCGCTGGGCTTCACCGCCGGCCAGCGTCGAAGTCGTTCGGTTCAAGGTGACATAACCCAAGCCAACTTCGAGCAGGTAACCCAGCCGTTCGGCCACTTCCTTAATGATAGGCGCGGCAATTTTTTTGTGGCCGTTGTCGCCAAAGACGGTTTTCAGTTCCTCAAAATATTTAGCGGCTTGTTCGATATTTAAACTCGTCACATCGATAATGTTCTTATCTTTAATTTTAATAGATAGCACCTCGACGCGGAGTCGTTGGCCGTGGCACGATGTACAAACTTTCTCGAGCATATATTTCTCAATTTCGTTGCGTAGGTAATCAGAGTCGGTCTCGCGATATCTTCGTTCTAAGTTTGGTAGAACGCCCTCAAAAAGTTCTGGGTCACCGTTACCCGCTCCTGGTTCGCCGTTCAAAATTGTGTTGAGGGTGGCTTCCGGTAGTTCGCCAACTGGTGTGTCTAAACTAAATTGATACTTGCTCGACATGGTGTTGAGCGTTTTTTGATACCAATTCGAATGCGAAGTTGTCCTACTCCACGGGCGAATCGCCCCCTCAGCGAGGGTTAATCGAGGGTTGGGGATCACTAGATCTTTATCGGCGACCATCTGTAAGCCCAAGCCCTGACAGATCTGGCAAGCGCCTTCAGGATTATTAAAAGAAAAGAGTCGCGGTTCGATGTCGGGGAACTGCCAGCCGCACTGACTACAGGCGTAACGCTGGGAGTAGAATCGTTCGCGACTGTTGTCGGGAGTGGTGGCTACCAGCAATCCGCCGCCGAGCTTAAGCGCTCGATCGACTAATTTTAAGAGGTCGACATAGGCGATCGATTCAGACTGTTCGTTCGAGACCGGAAAATCAATGTTGCCGACCAATAGCTCGATGGTGTGGCGTTTGTTTTTGTCGACAGCCAAGGCCAGACTCTCGTCGATGTCCATCTCGATATTATCGAATCTGACTCTTAAAACCCCGGCTTTTTTGGCCTGCTTCAAGTGATATTTATGCTCACCCTTACGGCCCTGAACAGCGATCGCAAATATCTTAGCCTTAAGAGTTTCAGCCTCGGTAAATTCCCGCAGAATTAAGCGAGCAATCGACTCGGTGGTTTGGGGTTTGATAGCAATGCCGCACTTGGGGCAAAAAGGTGTCCCAGCGCGGGAAAAGAGGAGGCGCAGGAAGTCGTAAATTTCGGTAGCGGTGGCAACGGTTGAGCGAGGATTGCGCGAGGCCGTTTTTTGGTCGATGGCGATGGCCGGCGACAAACCCTCGATGTAATCGAAATCTGGTCGTTCGATGTCGCTCAAGAATTGACTGACATAAGAAGATAGCGACTCAACATAACGACGTTGGCCTTCGGCAAAAATCGTGTCAAACGCTAGCGATGACTTTCCCGATCCGGACAAGCCGGTAATAATGGTAATTTTATTTTTCGGTATCGTCACATTGAGGTTTTTGAGGTTATGCGTTCGCGCCCCAACGATTTGGATATTTTCTAAACTGTCCCTGGTTTGAATTGGTTTTAACATTAGACTGCGTGCTGTCGGCAATTGTACAGCACAAATGGGCAATAATGCAAGAGTCGAGCCCGCCGTAAGGCGGTGGGATAACGAATAACGCTCGCCTCCGTGCTACGCACGGCTAGACCCTTGCATTTAATTGTCGTTTCGCTACAACGAGAGAAGCGAAGAAAAGTTGTTAGATTTTGTTGCTCGCACGGGAGCGGAGTACCTTAAGTGCTCGCGACAAAATCTAACAACCAAAAAGAAAGAATGATTATTAAGGAGGTGTAAGTTGAAAGGAGTAATGGAAACAAACGGACCAGGTACAACAGTTGGGGTAAATGTTGCATTGTCAGGCACATTGAAAGATCAGAACGACATTTCGGTTTTTGGCATGGTTGAGGGAGAGGTGGTTTCGGAAAAATCAGTCACGATCGGTCAAACAGCGCAAGTGAAGGGACCAGTCAAAGGCGAGTTAGTCACAATCGCCGGTGTGGTTCGTGGCGCTATTACCGCCAGCGAGAAATTGGAATTACTTGAAACCGGCAAGGTTTTTGGCAGTATTTCAACCAAGAATCTGGTCATTCACTCCGGCGGCATTTTCGTCGGTAAGTCCGACATGCCCACCGACGAGGAGAGCACGGAACAGCCAGAGCCAGAATCTGAAATAGAACCAGGCGAGCCAGTAGACGAAGAAACACTGATTCCCGACGAAGAGTAGGGCTCGATGTATTATTACATCATGGAGCCGCCCTCTAGTCGGGCGGTTCGCCAGACCTACCAAAGATTGCGTGATCTGCTAACAAGTCTCGGCATCGCTGGCGAGATGATGGCGGCGAGTCCGGCACGAACTCCGGAGGAACTGGCGATGATGGGTCTGGAGAGGGGCTACAGCACGATTGTTGCCGTTGGAGGAGACGCCTTTGTGAACTTCATCGCCCAGACAATTATCGGCCAGGCGGTTTTGGGAATTATTCCCATCGGCGAGGCCCAGCAATCCGCCGAGCTAATCGGCACTAATAATATGAAAACGGCGGCCGAATTTTTGAAGTTTCGACGCTTGAGCACTTTCAACACCGTTACGGCCGATCCAGATTCCTTAATTTTTCTTGATGCGGTCATTGAGCCTCCCAAGCTGGCCAAAATCAGTTTTGTTATCGACGGCAAACTACGGGGCTACGCTTATTTTAATAAACTGACGGTGACGAGGAATTTAGAGATCAAGATTGAAAGCGAACATTTAGTTGAACCAAAAAAGATTCTAGGTTTGTTTTCAACGGGTGGAACCGTCGTAAGGTCACTTAGCCAGTTTCACGGTCGGGTAGTCCGCTTAACTTCCGAACCAGATTTAGCGATTTTAATTGACGGTCGACCAGTCGTCCGAACACCGCTTCAGCTTCGCCTCAACCCAAACTCCTTGAAAGTTATCACCAAGCGTGGTAGTATTCTCTAGAGCATGGGATATGTTTTCAGTCCAGTTGAGGATGTACTTTAACCGATCTAACAGTTCGGTCTGTTGGGAACGGAGCTAAAATCGAGCGCAAATTACTCATTAACGAGCAGATCGTCGCCAGTCAAGTCTACTTGATTATGCCTGACGGTCGGTCGGCCGGAAATGTTTCGATTGATCAGGCCAAGTATTTGGCCAGTCAGTACGAACTCGATTTAGTGTTGATTAATGTCAACGCCACTCCACCAATTGCCAAGATTCTTGACTACAACAAATTTCGCTACCAGCAGGAAAAACAAACCCGCGGCGGCAAGAAAGTTGGTCAGCTCAAAGAGGTGCGCCTAAGCTATCGAATTGACCCACACGACCTGGAAACTAAGGCCAATCGAGCCCGAAAGTTTCTTGAAGAAGGACATCTGGTGCGGGTCTTTATCAAACTTCGCGGCCGAGAGAATCTGTTTTTGGCCCAAGCCAAAACCGGTTTAGAGAAGTTCTTAGATCTTTGCGGTGGCCAATGGGAACAGTCCATCACTCAAGTCGATAAACGGATCCAAGCAGTCATTAAGCCCAAAAAATAAAATGCCTAAACTAAAGACTCATAAATCTAGTCAGAAACGAATTGTCCGACTGTCAGGTACTGGCAAATTAATGATGCGCAAAATGTCAGTCGCTCACCGGGCTCGGTTCAAATCGAAGCGCGCCAAACAAAATTCAACTCAAAACTTTGTCGCCACCGGCGCCATTGCCAAAAAATTAATTAAAATGGCTTTTAGATAGATGACTAACAATAAATTTTCCACACTTCCGACTTCAGCCTTGAGCCTTGAGACTTCAATTTCCGGAGGAATTTGCTAGATGGCTCGCGTTAAAAGAGCGGTTCAAGTTAAGAAGCGACACAAAAAGATTCTTTTGGCGACGAAAGGCTACAAGCTTGGTCGTTCTTCGCTATTTCGTCAGGCCAAACAGGCCTACATTAAAGCTGGTCAATATGCTTACCGCGATCGCCGCAACAAAAAGCGCGATATGCGGGGCTTATGGATTATCCAGATCAACGCCGCCGTTCGAGCGCACGGTATGCCTTACAAAGACTTTATTTACGGCCTGACTAAAGCCGAGATCGGTTTAAATCGCAAAGTCCTAGCTGAGCTTTCTGTTCAAGCTCCCGCAGAATTTGAGCAAGTAGTCGAGAAAGTCAAAAAAGCCCTCGCCGAACTCTCTACAAAGGTCTAATTCCGCCTAACTCTTTTTAGAAGATTACCGAAGAACTGCTGGAGGGTGGTTTTTTCTAATCTTGGGCCGTGGAGGCGCCAAAAGAGTAGATAGGTAATGGCGATTAGGGCTAAATAAATCATTGCTTCGGCCCGAACAATTCCTTCACCAAAATCGGCTTTGAGGGTTTTGATTAGTAATTCTCCCAGGAAATACGCTTCAGCAGCTAGGAAGAATATTACTCCCGGGCTAAAACGATCTTTCAGATAGATATAAAGGAGAACTCCAAAGACTATCAGCGCCCAAATGGAGCTGATCAGATCGATCGGCAGCATGCCATTAACCGCGATCCAGGATTCCGAACCTCGCCCGATCGTACAGCTAGATAACTGACAGCCAACTTTACCGATCGCCCAGCCAACCAAGAAAGACAAACCCAAGCAATCTAAAACTTCCCAGGTCGGTTGACGGGCTTTTTTGCTGTAGCGCAAGAAGGCGACGAAGCCAATTAAAATTCCGCCCAAAGCCAGTAAACCGCCTTGCCAGAAGTAAAAGACCTGCCAGAAATTTTTAAACTGTTCTTGGTAAGTGAAATAATAGGTTAGTCGGGCGCCAACTAGAGCGATTAGAAGGGTGTAGAGGACGGTGTCAAAAAGGTGAGTCGTCCGCAGTTTGCGATATTTTAACAATCGAAAAAGTACCAACCCAGCAATTAGCGCCCCAAGGGCGATAAATGTTCCAAACGAATATAGCTTAAACTGCCCCACCTCAAACAAAACCGGTTGCATTACTATTAAGGGTAGTAAATTAGGCTGATTTGGTCAAACTAACAATTTTATTTTAAGTCGTATTTAGATAACAGTTTTTTGCATGTACCGTGTATTCCTAAGTGGAAAAATCCGACAGCTACCGGTTTAAAGACAATCGGAAACCCTAAAGGTATTTCTGTGATACCAATTCCTAATGTTATATGTGGATGATAATTTGAATACGCACTATTTTCTTCAAAATTATTAACCCAATCAACAAGAGAGCTTGATTCAGACATTTCAAAAAAGTTTTCTGATGTTACTGTGCCAGCATTGTGTTTAGTAATTAAATCAAAGACAGTATTGTGTAAATTTTGAAGATATTCACTTACCTCAAGGCTAAAATGACTATATTTACTAGAGCCTAAAGAAGTTAAGGTAATTTCGGGCATCTCAAAGCTTTCTAATAATGATCCCAATTCTTTTTTAAAGTCATTAACATTTTCCAAAAGTAAACTTCCCATACCTAAAGTGATATGTGGATTATAGCCATCTTCAAAAGACACAAAATCTTTTTTATCAGACCCCTTATTACATTCCTTGCAAATATTATTTATCTTTTCTGGGAGTAATAACACAACATCTATAGCTATTTTTTCTTGCATATTTTTTTTATTCTATTTCAGTTCCCCATCTGTGGGCAATGCTGGATTCGAACCAGCGACTTCTTCGATGTGAACGAAGCACTCTACCACTGAGTTAATTGCCCGAACTGCCCATATTTTAACCTAAATGTCATTTTAACTCTACGCAGGCGGCATGACTTCCGATACAATGATACGCATGAGTCGATTTGGCCCTTTTTGGGAAATTTTAAAAGTTGTGGTGATCGTTTTTGTCTCAGCGATGGGCATTAGGCTGTTTATCGCCCAACCTTTTATTGTCGAAGGATCCAGTATGGAACCCGATTTCCATAACGGCGAGTATCTGTTGGTTGAAAAACTTGGCTATCATCTCCATCAACCGGCTCGAGGCGATGTGATTGTGTTCAAATATCCCAACAATCCGTCGGTAAATTACATTAAGCGAATTATCGGTCTACCAGGCGAAACAGTACGCGTGTTTGAGAATCAGGTGTTCGTCAACGGCAATATCTTAACCGAGCAGTATTTGTCTCCCGAAGAAAGAACCGTCGTCAGTCAAAACCCAGAAACGCCTTATGAGGTCGCTTTGAACAGTGACCAGTTCTTTGTGATGGGTGATAATCGCCAACATTCAAGTGATTCGCGTGAGTGGGGGCCGTTAGGACGGGACTTCATTATCGGTAAATCGGCTTTTGTCCTTTACCCACGACAGAATTTCTCTGCCATCGCCTCCCCGAGCTACTAAGAAAGAATTAAGAATCAAGAATTAAGATTTGTCGCTACGCGACAAGCCCTTCGTAATTCCTAACTACGAGATGCAATCGAGGAGCGAGCGCCAGCGACATTCCAAATTCGATATTCTAAATTCTGCGGCTACTGCCGCTTGATAATCTGCTTGTCTTCGCTTTCTTGGGCTTTTTTCTCGATCCATTCCAAAACCGCACCGAGGCCTTCGCCGGTTAAGGCCGAAGTAATCAGTTGGTCGAATTTGGCAATGTGATGATGAAAGGTGATCGGGCGATCACCGAGTAAGTCAGATTTATTGAAGATAACCAGCACCGGCTTTTGGAGCTTATTGGCGAAATAAATTAGATGTAAATCGGCTCGAGTTGTCCCTTCTTGGGCATCGACGATAACAACGACGATATTGGCAAAATTTATTGCCGCCAAAGTTCTCTTGACGCTGAATTTCTCAACTCCGACATCGATCTTACCGCGCCGACGAACCCCAGCGGTATCAGCCAGCAACAGTTCTTTGTCGCCAATGGTTAATTTGGCAGTGACGATATCGCGAGTGGTGCCGGCAATCGGGCTGACCACCGCTCGGTCGGTTTTAGTTAAAGCGTTTAGCAGGGTGGATTTGCCAACATTCGGCCGTCCAACTAGGGCAATGACCGGTTCATAGCCAGAAACCTTGGCCAAGTTTCCCGATTTTGGCAGGGCTTTACAGATTGTTTCCAGTAAGTCGCCGACGCCCTTGCCGGTGACCGCGGATATCTTATAAAAAGGTAAGCCCAAATATTCCAAGCTGGAAATCTGCTTGTCGATCGATGGGGCATCGACTTTGTTGCCGATTAACCAGATCGTTTTAGTCGAGCGCAATTTGTCCAGAAACTGCTGATCTTGGGGCTGTAGACCTTCTCTTGCGTCGTAAACAAACAAAATTAGGTCAGCCTCTTCAACAGCTGAAAACATCTGGGCCCGGATGCCACGATACAGTTCCGACTTGTCGTCAACCAGTCCACCTGTATCGACAGCCGTAAAACAATGTCCCTGCCACTCAACATCACCGTAAACTCGGTCGCGGGTGGTCGATTCCTCCCGCGCGGTAATGGCTTGAGGGGTGCCAGTGATACGGTTAAAAAGGGTCGATTTGCCGGCGTTGGTTGGGCCGATTATCGCCACGAGCGGCAATTCCTGGTTTTCTGTCAATTTAGATTTGGTTTTTTCCATATTCGTAATTCGTTATTCGTGATTCGTAATTCGTCACTAGTAATTGTATTCTCTGCTTATGCTCTACGCTCAAGTTATCGTCAAACAACGAACTCAAGTCCAGGAGCTGACCTACGCTCTAAGCGCCCAAATTGTACCCTATGTGAAGGTGGGAAGTCTAGTGCTGGTACCTCTGCGCCGAAAGGAAGTTAAGGGGGTGGTGGTAGGATTCAGCCGCTCGGTCGCCAAAGAAATAAAGGGTAGCATTCGAGAAATCATCAAATTAGACAAAAACATTCAAGTTTACTCGGCCGCCCAAATTGAAGTTATCCACAAGCTTTCTACCCACTATGCGGCGCCGCTGGCCGAAGTTGCCTTTCACGCCTTAGACTTACCACAGTTCATGCCTGAAACCTCTCTAAAAAGTGCGACCAAACCGCTTGTCTTAACCGGATCGTGGGCCCAGCGTTGCGACGCTTATCGCCGAATTCTAGCCAAATCAAGTGGCCGCGTAATGTTCATATTTGCCCAAAACTCCTATGCCACCAGCTTCTTTCAGTCTGTAAAAACACAGATTTCGCCTCATCTCATATATGAGATAAAAGCGTTCGGTGGCAAAAAACGGACCGCCGAGTTAATGGATATTCTAAGAAAGAATCGTCAAGTGGCGTTAGTGGGAACGCTCGGTGATATATTTTTTCCGCTCCAGGCCGGTGACACCATTATCGTCGACCAGCCCGATCATGTTGGTGCCAAGAGCCAATCGCGACCGTTCATGAGCTCCAGGCGCGTCGCTTTAATTCGCGGCGAAGTCGAGGGTTTGAGGGTCGTTTTGGGCGACACTTTTATCTCACTCGACGATTTACTGGCCGTAAAGAATAAGAAGTTTCGCTTAACAACCGCCAAGTCGACCGGCCGGGAGATGACAATTGTAGATCGACGCGGCCAAAAGGATGCCATCGCCCCGTCCGTTGTCGAGGAAATTGAACAAGCAGTCAATTCAGGGCAAAAAATACTCGTTTTGGTGATGGCGAGGGGTTGGGCATCGGCGCTGGTTTGTCGGGAGTGTGGCCATATATTTACCTGTCAAAACTGCAATCGCACCTCCGGGGTGCGGGTGGAGAAACTGCGTTGCGGCTACTGCGCCAGCGAAATTGATTTGCCAAAGACTTGCCCGAGTTGTCGATCGGCAGACCTGAAGCCAATTGGTGGAGGAGTGTCGGCGATCACTAAGTTACTCTCCGACCAATTCACCACCAGCAAAGTTCGGGAGTTAAGTAGCGATGCTCCGGCTCTTGACCCAAAATCCGTTATCACGGTCGCGACGGAAAAGATTTTTAGCTTTCCGGGAGCGAAGTTCGATCAAACATTCATTATTAATGCCGATCGCCTGTTGTCGGGGACGCATCTGGACGGTGCCTGGCGGCTACTCGGTTATTTAATTGAATTACAAGATTGTTCCAAACATATTGTAGTTCAAACTTACTTCCCCGACTCGGTCGTTTGGAGCTCGGCCGCTAGCGGTAATGTTCGGTCCTTTTTCGGCCCAGAGCTAACAAACCGACGCCAACTCCACTTGCCGCCATACGGCGCCATCATTGCCGTTCGGGGTACTGCCAACACAGCCGAAAAGCTATTCGCCCAAGCCGAAAAAATCACTGACGAGATTCTCAAAATCCTACCCACCGCCGACGTTTCTTACCCAGAGATTGACGACCATAGCGGTAATGCTTACCAGGGTCATTTCACTATCTATTTACCGAAACCACCGCAATCATCTCTCAAAACCAAACTAGCCTCGCTTCTCCCGCCGTCTTGGCACCTAGACATTGACTGATCGGGCATTTCCTGGTTAAATCACCTCAAGGCTTCGGCCAAAATAAGAGGTGCACTTCAAATGTCGAGAGAGATTCACGACGTTCCTTCGAGCTTAGTTGCAATGATCAAAAACAACGAGAGCTATATCAGGGAGCGACAGCTCCTCATCGGTCAACGCTTCGAGCAGTTGGTCGAGCTTCTCAGCCAAGGGGATACAACAGGTAGCAGGCAGTTGGATCTAGCGATCCTTGCCAAACGCAGCCTCGATGAGGCTATCGGTCTGCCTTACTACGAATTCGAGCAAGAACTCCAAGCCCATCCCGGCGAGCTGGTGGTGATGAAGCAGACTTGGCAGGAACCGACTGTAAGGTACTGTATGGATCCCGGCCATAGTGTGCCAACTCGTCCAGTTTCAGAATATCTTTTCGGAGTTATTCGAGAAGCGGAAAACGTTGATGTTTTGGGAGCTGCCGGATTGTATTCTTATCTGGAAACTGCCGTCATTCTTCGACGGGATGATTATCAGCTAGGAGAAGTTCTAGCGGCTCCTTTTAGCATGTTGTCTTTCGTAAGTCCTCTCGGGGGCTGGAAACCTTCATCTGATCCCAAGAACTATTGTGTTGGCAACACTGAGGTTGCTGAGGAGATGACGAAGTTCAGATACTCAATCTGTTCGTTTGCCAGTAATGGTGAGGAGCTGTTCTCCATGGTCTGTCGAGCGCTGGGAGTTGAATACGTCGGCGACGATGGTCAGGGTCGCCTGGGTATCCCTGACCCGAATCCAAACGCCCCAAACCCTCTCCCGATCCAAACGGATTAACGTCCGTCTCGCCCTTCGGTTCCGACCGAGGGGCATTCTTCTACCCTCGACAATCCTAACCTGTTAAGATAGAATGACACAGCATGAAAAAAGTTCGAGTCATCTACGACCCCATCTTGCGTCACAAAGTTAAGCCGGTGACGGTTTTTAACGACGAACTGAAAAAACTTTCTGAAGAAATGTTTTTAGTCATGCATAAAAATATCGGCATGGGCTTAGCGGCCAACCAGCTTGGAGTCGACCAGGACTTACTGGTGATTGAATATCGGCCTGTTAAAGACCGTGATGAAGATGGAGATCAAGACGGCGGAAAACCGATCGGCCCTCTCGTCCTCTGCAACACCAAAGTGATTAAAACCAGTCAAATCACCGAGACGATGAACGAGGGTTGTTTATCGCTGCCGGGCTTAGAACTGCCTGTCAATCGCCCGAGCGGCGTCATTGTCGAAGCTATGGACCTGACTGGTAAACCAGTAACCATTAAAGCCAAGGGGCTACTAGCCCGAATTTTACAGCACGAAGTCGACCATTTAGATGGCATACTATTCACCGATCGGGCGAGTGGCCTGAAGAATTTAAAAAATTACGCCGGCATGAAGATTGTTTTCTTTGGCTCGGACAATTTTTCTGTCCCAATTTTCCAAATACTCATTGAAAGCGGTTTGAATGTGATTGCCGCCGTGACCGAAACCGACAAACCGGCTGGCCGAGGCAACCAACTCACCATTACGCCCATCAAATCCGTTGCCACGGATGCCGGAATTGCGGTCGTCCAGCCCCAAACGAAAACGGAAATCATCGAGATTCTTCGTCAGCTCAAGCCAGATTTGATCGTGCTGGCTTCGTACGGCAAGATTTTGCCAGAAGAAGCTCTCATCATCCCCACTTACGGGGCGCTTAATGTCCACCCGTCACTTTTACCAAAATATCGTGGTGCTACGCCGGTCCAATCGGCGATTTTAGCGGGTGAAAAGACAACTGGCGTGACGATTATGAAGATGAACGCCGGCGTTGATACGGGGGAGATTGTCGCTCAATCAAAAACAGAACTTTCGAATGTGGAGACTTTTATCTCGCTTCGTGACCGACTCTCCCAACTAGGCGCTAAATTGCTAGTCGGCCAGCTGCCGCTTTACCTTTCTGGTACAGCCAACCTCCAGTTGCAAGGCAGTGACTCAACTCAAACCACAAAATTAGTTAAAGAAATGGGCGAGATCGATTGGACGCAGTCAGCCGAGTCAATCGACCGACAGATCCGCGCTCTCAATCCCTGGCCAGGGACTTTTACCTTTGTCGGCGACAAGCGACTCAAAATTCTGGAAGCCAGTTTGAACGGCGATCGGCTCATACTCAAAACTGTCCAACTCGAAGGCAAAAATCCCACTGCCTGGCCTGAATTTGTCCGGGGCTACGAGCAACAGTTGAAAAATTGCTCCTGGTACGGTAAAATATCCTAATGTTAGTCGTCAGATTAAAGCGAATCGGCAAAAAGAACCAACCAACTTACCGTATTGTCGTGGCCGAACATTCCAACGCCGTCAACGGCCCATTTGTTGAAGACATTGGTTTTTACAACCCTCACACCAAGACTATTTCCGTCGATCAAGAAGCGGTCATCGGCTGGATGAACAAGGGCGCTAAGCCGTCCAATCGGGTCGCTCGATTACTCGAAAAAGAAAAAGTTCAGCACAAATCTGTTGTCGTTATTCAGTACCACAAAGCGTCGAAGAAAAAGGTTGAAGAGACGAAGCCAGCTCCTAAAGCGGAGACAGCGACCGACTTGCCCGCCGTAGCTTTAGCGGAGGAGGGAGAGACTGCTGAAGCGCCAACAGAGGGTGAGACCACCGAAACTACCGAGGAAGCTCCAGCTGAAACATCCGAGGAAGTAGCTACGACCGAAGAAGAAGCTCCTGCTGAGGAAGCGACCGAGGATGTAGTTGAAACACCCGAAGCTACCGAAGAGCCTGCTGAAAACAGTGAGCCCGTCGAATCTGCTGCCTAAGACTTCTTTACAACAATCTTTGTTTTTGTTACAAATTGCTTGTTACGAATACAGAACGCCGTCAAATCTAATTTTCTACAAAGGAGAAAATGCCAGCTAAAACAGAATTAACCGACCAAGAGTTTGTTGAGAATATTGTTAAAGCCATTGTCGATCACCCAGAAGAAGTCGTTACCGGCCGGACGCTCGATGAGCGCGGCGTCTTGATTCAACTGACTGTCAACCGCGAAGATATGGGCAAAGTCATCGGACGAGAAGGTCGCACCGCCAAAGCGATTCGTTCCCTTTTGCGTGTTTTTGGGGCCCGTAACGAATCCCGAATTAACTTGAAAATTGTTGATCCCGAGGGTGGTACTGGTGATATTCCGGAAGAATCTGCCACCAAACCAGCGCCCGCTAAAAAAACCGAAAGTTCGGTCCCAGCGGAAAAACCAACAGAAACAACCGAAAAAGTAGACGACTTGTCCGCCGAAACTTCAGTGAAGGCGGAAGCGCCCGTCGCCGAAATGTCTGCTGAAAAACCGATCGAAGAAAAAGCCACCGGCGTTTTCTAGTAACTAACGAATTCCAATAAACGGGCGCCAAATTAGCGGCCGTTTTTTGGTTAGGCTAGAATAGTGTTATGACCATCGATGTCCTAACACTCTTCCCCGATTTAATTGACCAAGCTCTGGGCCATTCTATTCCCGCCCGAGCCCAGAAAGCTGGTCATATTGATATTCGAGCCCATCAACTGCGGACTTGGGCAATCGATCGTCATGGCACCGTCGACGACACGCCGTATGGCGGTGGTCCGGGGATGATTTTGCGGGTTGATGTCACTCATGCCGCGCTCGGAGCGCTTGATCACAGTCATAAAGCTCACCGGATTATGCTCTCTCCCGATGGTGATTTGTTTGATCAGCAGATGGCCGAAGATTTTGCGGCGAAAAAGCGATTAATTCTACTCTGCGGTCGTTACGAAGGATTTGACGCCCGAATCGAAAAGTATGTCGATCAAAAAGTCTCGATCGGTTCATTCGTTCTTTCCGGTGGGGAGTTAGCCGCTCTAACGATCATCGACACGGTTACCCGTCTTATTCCGGGTGTTCTAGGCAACGCCGAGTCGCTCAAGGAAGAGACCTTCGAAGCCGATTTAACGGAATACCCGCAGTTTACCCGCCCGGAAATGTACAAAGGCATGACAGTTCCAGATGTGCTCCTGTCTGGCCATCACGCCGAAATCCAAAAATGGCGCGACTCCCAACGGCGTAAACTTGCTTCTTGAATCAATATTCTATATTCTTGGTACAGATGAGATCCTTACAGGACGAAATCCGGAAAGCCCAACAAGAATTGACCTGTCCAGTTTGCGGTCGGATGTTCGAGTTGCGCGATATTCATATTCGGGCCTATGAGCTAAATAAAGCCGTCGAGCTTTCAGTTACCTGCAGTCGGGGGCATTTTCCGATCATTCTACTCGTGCCGTTGACGCTCAAGGATTTGGTTAAGGCCGGACCGATATCACCCTCCGAACTTAAACTTATCCACGCCGAGGTAGATTCCTTGCAGACCACTCTGGAAAAAGTCTTTTAAATCAGTTATAATTTTTCCTAATGGAATCAGTGGCCTTAGCCGCCCGCTCGCGAGAGCTGACCGGCAAAAAAGTTAAGACACTTCGGCTCAAGGGAGATATTCCTGGTGTCGTTTATGGTCACGGTTTAGACTCGACCCCAATCGTGGCGGAAAAAGTTGCCCTGAAGAAAGCTTACGCCAAGGCCGGTAGCGGTACTTTGGTCGATTTGACGATCGGTGAGCAAAAACCGATCAAGGTGCTTTTTCACGAACCCCAGTTACACTACTTAAACGGTGAGCCAATCCACTTCGACCTTTACGCCGTCAAGATGGACGAAGAGATCGAAACAACCATTCCAATTATCTTTGTTGGTATCTCGCCAGCCGTCGACGAGCTCGAAGGTAACTTCATCGCCAACCGCGACGAACTGACCATCCGCTGTTTGCCGGGCAACCTAATTCCGAATGTCGAAGTCGACATCTCTATTTTAAAAACCTTTGACGACTCTATTAAGGTTAGCGATATTCAAGTCCCGGAAACCGTCCAAATCCAAGACGAAATGGAAGAGACGGTCGCCTTGGTATCGGCACCGCGAAGCGAAGAAGAGCTGGAAGCTGAACTAGCCGAAGACAAAGCCGCCGAAGTTGCCGCTGTCAGCGCTCTCGGCGAAGAAGCTCCTGCCGCCGAAGGCGAAGCAACTGGAGGCGAGACCCCTGTCGAAGGTGACAAACCCGCTGCCCCAGCCGAACCTGCCGAAAAACCCGAATAAACTCTAAACTAACAAACCGAAAAAAGGAGCATCCGCTCCTTTTTTGGTCGCTCTTGACGAACAGAGAGAGAGAGAGAGTTAAATGGCAGTATTAAGGAGGTTGAAAATGGAAAACGAAAAAGGCCCATCACCACAGGAAGATTTAGGTGAATCAAAGCAGGAAGTATCAGGCAGCAAACTTGAGCTTGAAGAAGGTGCAGATCAGCATGCGGAAGAGCTGCGCCGTCATCTGGATACAGAAAATTGGAGCAATTTAGATCTTATGGATTCCAAAAGCGAATTAAAGTCTTGCAACGAGGCTGTGAAGCAACTAGATGAGAACATTAGAATCATAGGATCGACACGCATCGATAGTGATCTGTTTGCATGGAAGAATGTAGGTGAACGTCAGTGGTCGCCGGATTCGGATCGTTATCGCAGGGATTATGATAGAAAACAGTATGTTAGCGAAAGTCTAGCCGAACTCGAGAAACTACGGGAAAAGCTAATAAAAGAATTGGAACACCGTCGGGATGACTTTCAAACTCGTGCTCACTATGCGGAGGAGAGTATTGAAAAAGAGAAACTTGAAATAAAGGACCATGTAAAAGGTAAACACGAGGAAGAATTTAGCGAATTGCAGAACGCCGAGTGGAAGCCCGTCCCAGTCGAAGACGGTGCCGAACCCGCTCCCGCCGAAGACCCACCAAATACTAACGAGAAAACAAACTGACAGATCTTACTGTCAGGAAGCAACCACCGGCGAAACCTCGCCGGCGGTAGCTTCATATATCAAAATAACAATCAAAGAATCGCCACAGAGTTCTTATGTGGTATACCACATTATAACTCTGAATAATTGGAGCCACCTCGGGGAATTGAACTAGGCGCCCATACTTTACGGAGAATAAGTGAGCCGGAGGCGGGGATTGAACCCGCGACTTGCTGTTTACGAAACAGCTACTCTACCACTGAGTTACTCCGGCATTCATCGCTTTACCACTGCCTGCCCAGCTTCAAGCGCACCGCGTGACAGAATGTAATTCTGTAAGCTGGTAAGCTTCGGGGCTGGGAGCTACGCTAGCAACCTCTACCATTTTACCTCGATAGACCATAAAAAAGAATCGCCCCCCTACCTATGGTAGTTTGGGGCGAGAGTGACGAAATTCGAGCTGAACCACCTCGGGCGGGTTGTCGCTGTCTAAGACGTCGGCGATCACATCGATTGCGTCGACAGCGCGTCCTCTGATTTTCAACTTCCCGTTGGCCGTTGTTTTCTCCCAGGTGATTTCACACTTGGGGCAATCATAGAGTATGACACTACCGTGTTCCTTCGCAATCTGTGATCTACTGGAGTCTGGCGGAAGGGGGTTTTGATCGGCGAACTTACCGATCCTTTCCTCCTCCATCTTGGTTCCACAATTCGGGCAAAAGCATTCCATAGCGGCCTCCTCGAAAGAGCTAAACACAGCTTAGCGTTTATTGACAAAATGTCAACACGGGTGAGCTACTTCAGGGCTTTGCGGAAGGAGAGCATGGTGAAGGTAACGAAGACTACAAACATCCCACCGGCGGCCAGGAAGGCATAACCGATGTCTGGGCTACCCCAGCCATCTAAGACCAGCGCCCTAATACCTTCAATGATATGAGTGACGGGGTTGTAGTCGGTGATGGTGGCGAATGTTGACGGCAGTAACTCGCGCGGAGTTTGGGAAGTGGTTAGATATAAGAGCGGGAAGACAAGAATGAATAGCGATTGAACCAGCCGGGCATTTTGGGTTCGCAGAGCGCTAATCATACCGATACAACTCCAGGCCATCGCAAAAATGATCAGAATCGCAAATATTGCTAAGACCCCCAGGAAGCCGGACTGAATCCTCACCCCCCAAAGCAAAAGTAGGGTTAACATGATGATTCCTTGGCCCAATGATTGGACGGCGATTTCTGCTAATTTAGCTAAGACTATCGCCAAACGGTTAATTGGCATTATGATCAATTTTTTGAAATAACCACTCTGAATATCTTGAACCAACTCAATGCCGGCATTACCAGCCGAAAAGAAAATCGCGGTAAATATTGCCACCGGCGCGATGAAATCTTTGTACGATACATCTGGGAAACCCGGGACTTGAGCGAGAGCAGAAAGCGATAGCGAGTTAACAGCAAAGAAGAAAATTGGCATAAAGAACGGTGGCAGTAACGCCAAAAGAGGCCGCCATATTAATTTGATGTTGCGGATTGAAAGGTAATACCAGTCACTGAAAAATGTATTCATGATCGTGCTCTCGTAAATGGGTCGGGAGCATTGGCGTTGACTTCTTCGTCGCCCAAATTGCTACCAGTGGTTTTCAAGAAAACTTCTTCCATATTCTTGGCGTTATGTTTCTTCATCAACTCGGCCGGTGACCCCTCGGTGACGATCTTGCCCTTGTCCATAATCTCTATTCGGTCACAGAGTTCTTGGGCTTCGTCCATGAAGTGAGTGGTAAGGAAAATCGTCATCCCCTCTTTATTTAATTGACGCAAATGGGCCCAAATTAGCTGACGAGCGTGCGGGTCGAGACCTTGAGTTGGTTCGTCTAAGAAAAGAATTTTTGGTTTATGGATTAGCGAGAGAGCTAGGTCAAAGCGGCGACGCATACCGCCGGAGTAAGTGGAAGTAAATTTGTCGGCGACTTTTTCTAGCTCAACCAATTTCAGGAGTTTGGCAATCTGGGCGTCAATCTCTGATGGGGGCATATGATAAAGTCGGCCATGGAGCTGCATCATTTCGCGGGCGGTGGCCACTTCGTCTAAACCAACCTCCTGCATCGCGAAACCAACTCGCTTGTAGATTTCGTCCAAGTTTTCTTCGAGTTTCAGGCCATCGATAACAACCGAACCAGAAGTTTTCTTGACTAAATTGACTAGCATATTGATGGTAGTCGTTTTACCAGCGCCGTTCGGGCCTAAGAAACCGTAGAATTCGCCATCTTTGACGTTAAACGAAATTCCCCGGACGGCTTCGGTGCTACCAGGGTAGGTTTTGGTTAAGTTTTTGACCTCGATGATGTCAGAACTTTTTGCGCCCATGTTTTAACAGTCTAGCGATGACCGCATGTAATGTAAAGGCCGCCGGCCACCTGTTTTTTGCTTGTTTTTCTAAAGAAATTAGTCCAAACATATCCTTTGGTCGTAGGTTATGCCAATGACCACCAACATAGTAGGGGTGTAGGTTGTGGTCATGATGATGTTTTGGATAGTCGGCATAGGGTCGGTTGGGTACCAGAGACACATCGGTGCGCATCCTACTTAAAGAGGCACCGGTTAAATTTAGTTCCACCTCAACTCTAGCAAAGCACCCCGGAGATGTTCCGGGGTCTTTGCTAGTTTAAAGGTTACCTTTGATTTTCTTAATAATCGCCGCAGCAACATCACCGCTAACTCCCAGGCTTGTGCTTCGAGCATAGTGATGGCCGAATTCATTATCTGTAAAAACTTGACTTCCAACTTCTACTACTTTGTCGTAACGCGGTCGGACATGCCAATGAATGTGTGGATTGTAGGGCTTGGTCTGGAAAGCGTTGTTTGTCAGGCAACTCCAGTTGAAGACGATAGCTCCAAAGACAGAACGAACGGCCGTTTCATATTTTGAAATTACTTCCTGCAAATCCAACCATTCGGTGCTAGTTAATTCGGCCAAATCTCCAGTATGGCGCTTGACGGTTACGAATGATCGCCCGAGATAGTATTGATCGCTACGGTCGAGTGAAACTCGCCAAAATTTGGTTTCGAAAATTACATCCTGATCAATTGTTAGAACCTCACAAACTTCACATTTTTTCATTGAGTATATTTACGACTGCGCTCGAGCCTACTTTACCAAAAACTCCCAAACTAAGGAAGCCGCCCCGCCTTCGCCTCAATTCATCGAGAATCTTGCATTATGATTAATACACCTGTCATCTAGTTGACTTTTATAAGCATTTTGCTATGATAGCAGGGTATTTGAGTAATGGGTTAGGCAAAAATAATATGGCAACAATTAAACTAGCTGAAATAGCGAGAAAACTTGGAAAGTCTGCAACAGACATCTCCAGAGATACTGGTATCAATCGCAACACTATCAATGCCCTTATGAAAGGGTCTGTTGAAGATGTTAAGTTTTCGACACTAGAAAAGATTTGTAAAATTTACAATATTCAAATTTCAGACATATTAGACGATGTCGATGTTTTGAATAAACATCAGGCAAAATCAAAACAAAAAAATGTTCGCAAGTTATATAAGCAGGAAGGAGAGATAGTTCCCTTTACCTGCTGGCCTTGGGCACTCGTTGCGGGTTCATTTACCTTAAAGCGAGATGAGGAAATAATAGATTTTGGCCAGCTAGATTTGTATTTTAAAGGGGATTACGGCATTGGCTACTGGGACCTTAATTCTCTTAAAAACGTAGCAAGCACTTTTTACGCATTTTACTCTGATAAGGATAAGTACTCTAAATTGTACGGTAAATATTTATATTACTCCGCCGAGATTGAGGACATATACCTTGAATCACACGAAATCGTTTCTAGGGAGCTGGATGATGTACAGATTAGATCAATTTTTGAAAAATTAAAGTCCGCTTATAAGGGGTTCTGGGACTACAGTTTGTTTATTGACGCTTTTGATACGGGTGTTGATCAAGAAAGAATTAATCAAATTGCAAAAGAGAAAAACTTGGATAAAAAATCGGTGGAGGTTCTTACCATGCCGGTGGAAATGACTTTTGCTGACGAAAGAAAATACGCGTTTTTGTCTCTTATCGAAGATGCTTCAATAAGTACTAAAGATGCTGAAAAGTTTTTGGGAAAAAATAAAGATGCCATAGAACAATATCGGAAAAAGTTCGATTACTACAAGTCAAATTACACTCACATCAAGCATATAACTTTAGAAGAGATGAAAGACGAAGCTAACAAATATCTTGAGGATAAATCAGTTTTCAAAGAAGAATTCAAAAAGCTTGAGCAATACGAAAAAGACAAACATAGAGAGATCGACAAAGTACTCAAAAAACTACAGCTAAAAGAAAATCCGTTGTGGTTCTTTAGTAATTTGACTTACTGGAGAGAGCATCGAAAGAAAGTAAACTTAATGGGCATTCATGCCTTAGATTTCATTCTGTCTGCAATAGAAGACAAGACGGGCATACAAAAAAAATATTTACGTTATTTAAGTTTCGACGAGGTTGATAATGTTATCAAGGGATTAATCCCAAGCTCCACATTGGAAAATCGATATAATGAAGGTGTTTTGATTACTATTCTCGGTAATTCATATAAAATATACGAGGGGGCAGAGGCGAACTCCATTAAAAAAGATTTAGAGAATATATTGTCGGGAGAAACGAATAAGACAAAGGTTATCACCGGCCAAACTGCTTCTCAAGGATATGCTAAGGGCATAGCGCGCATCATTCTTACCCAAGAAGATTTTTCTCGTTTTAAAGATGGCGAAGTCTTGGTTACGAGCATGACAAGACCAGAATTCGTGCCACTGATGAAAAAATCGGCAGCCATTGTCACTAATGAGGGGGGAATTACTTGTCATGCCGCTATTGTTTCAAGAGAATTGGGAAAGCCGTGTATTATTGGAACAAAAGATGCAACTCAGATGATAAAAGATGGCGATATGGTAGAGGTTCGAGCTAATCACGGTACAGTAAGAATATTAGAAACCAAATAAATATGGAAAATCCAGAAATATTTTCGTAACCAGGCACTCTAAAAGCCTAATGGCGACGACCTGGAATGCAAGTAGTATCTCGGTGTCTCTGAACAGGGCATAGAATTAGCCAGGGAACGCACAGAAGGAATTGCTTTCTCTGTTCACCCGGTAACACAAGATAAAAACCAACTCATCATTGAGGCAGGATTTGGACTCGAAGAAGCCATAGTTTCGGGACAAATTACGCTGGACAGCTGTTCGTAGAAAAACAACTGCGATGGATCATTGACATCAATATCAACGAGCAAGAAAGAGTTTTATATAGAAAAGAAAATGGTGGTAAAGAATGGATAAATTTTGGAGAAAAAGGCCAACAACAGGTATTAGATGAAACACAGATCTTAGAACTTTCGGAAATTGTCCTCGTATCGAAAAGTCTAGTTCTTGAGCGGGTGAAGGGAATCGAACCCTCGTCTCAACCTTGCCCGTCCTCCGCAGTAGCAGACACAGAGCGGGATACGAGAATCGAACTCGCGTATCTTGCTTGGGAAGCAAGCGCTCTACCATTGAGCTAATCCCGCGCTGCAACTGCTACGGAGGGCGGGGGAAGGTTATTCGATTGTGGCTACGATGAAAGCCATAATCGAACAATCACCCTCGATCAAATCCCGTCGGCTTGCCGAGGGGTGCCGAGGGGTGATTGATATTCTGCCATTGAACCACACCCGCAATTTGTAACCCTGTTACCTTACATGATTGTACCAGGCGGGTAAACTCACGGTGTAGTAGCGCGCTTTCTCTTACCTTCATTTTGCGTTACGCTGAAAGTAATCATGGAGGGGAAGAAAGTTGTTTGTTTTGAAGTCGAGCCGTGGGAGCAAGAATTTTTGAAAGACAAGCTTCAGCATAAGGTTGAGCTAGAATTCTTTAATCACCGCCTAACCTACGATAATATGCATGAGGCGGCTCAAGCCAACTATATCGTTTCTTTTATATACTCTGATTTCTCACACCAAGTTTTAACCCATTTACGCAACCTCAAGGGTATCGCGACGATGTCGGTTGGGGTCGACCATATTGACCTTGAAGAAGCGGAAAATCGCAAAATCATCGTCAGCAATGTTCCGGCCTACGGCCCCAATACTGTGGCTGAACACACGATGGCACTGCTTTTAGCGATGTCGCGCAAGATCGTTGAATCGGTCGAGCGAACGCGTGATGGAGTTTACGAATATACCGGCCTTTCTGGCTGGGATCTTTCTGGCAAAACCCTGGCCGTCGTCGGTACCGGAAAAATCGGCGCCCATGTGGCCCAAATTGCTCACGGTCTAGATATGAAGCTGATCGGTTTTGACCCACACCCAAATGTTGAACTGACCGAAAAATTAGGTTTGGAGTATATGCCATTGAATGAAGTGCTGGGAAAAGCAGATGTCATTACCGTTCATGTGCCCTTAACCCCAGAGAATAAGCATATGTTATCTACCGAGCAATTTAAGTTAATGAAAAAAGGTGTGGTTATTCTCAATACCGCTCGCGGCGGCTTAATCGACGCCAGCGCCTTGCTGACCGCCCTGGACGACGGTACAGTTGCCCAAGCCGGAATCGATGTCTTGGAAGATGAGGGCCTTCTCAAGGAGGAGAAACAGTTCTTCTCGCCGTATTTCAAGCTCAACGACTACCAAATGGCGATGGCTGATCACGCCTTAATGCGTCATCCAAAAGTTCTCTTAACACCGCACAACGCCTTTAACAGCAAGGAGTCGATGCGAAATATTTTGAATACGACCGTCGATAACGTTGAAGGAATGGTCTCGGGCGATCCGGTCAATGTAGTCGAGGAGTAAGAAGGCTAGGATGCTATTTCTTGCCGCCGACCACGCTGGTTTCGACCTCAAAGAAAAAATTCGTCACAAGCTAGCCGAAAGAAAGATTACCTTTGAGGATTTTGGGACATTTTCTCGAGACCCCGTCGATTACCCCGGACTAGCCAAACAGCTGACAAAAGCAGTGCTGAAACACGACGGTAAGGGGATAATGATTTGTGGGTCCGGCCAAGGGATGGCAATGGTCGCTAATCGTGTTCGAGGTGCTCGGGCCGCTGTTGTTTGGAGCTCAAGAATGGCAATCGAGACTCGTGAGGATAACGACGCCAATATTCTTTCGTTGCCAGCGCGTTTTATAGACGAAACAACTGCCTGGGAAATTGTCTCGACCTTTTTGTCGACAAGTTTTAGCCATGGCGATCGTCATAAAAGACGAATCAAGCAGATCGATTCATGAAATCTAAAAATTTCATCATCCCAGCCTGTTTGGTGACAAATAAGGAAGAGTTCACCAAGCGACTCAAATTTGCCCGCAAAGTCGGCAACTCCTTTCACATTGACGTTATTGACCATAATTTCGTTTCTGGCGAAGCCATGCCTGTCGATAAATGGCCGGTCATAGACATTGAATACGCCGAAGCCCACTTGATGGTCAAAAACCCGCTGGCGTTATTAGCCCCGCTAAAAAGTCGAGGGATAATTCGGGCGATTGTTCATGTCGAGTCGGAATTTGATTTAGAAGAGTTGGCCACCGAAGCGCGGGTGAACGATATATTGCTCGGGTTTGCGGTCAATCCCGAAACCGATCTCACTTCGCTCCGAAAGTTTTTTGCCGTTAGCCAATACATCCAGGTTATGGGCGTGACACCCGGACATGTCGGCCAACCGCAACAACCGCATACCGCCTTGGCAGTTTCATATCTACATAAACAACCTTATCGCTTAACAATTACGGCTGATGGTGGGGTCAATGCAGACAACGTCCGCGCCTTACGCACTGCCGGTGCCGATAACGCCATCTGCTCCGCCGCGCTATATTCCGAGGGTGATTGGCAGGAAAATTACCAAGAACTTCTAGGGAAGGCCGAAAATGTCGACTAAACAACTAGAGCTGAAAGCTAACGAGATCCGCCAAGCGATTATCAAGATGTTGCTTGAGGCTGGGTCAGGCCACTCTGCCGGGCCGCTTGGAATGGCTGATATTTTTACCGCCCTATATTTTGAAGTATTAAATATCGATCCAAAAAAACCAGACTGGCCCGATCGCGATCGGTTAGTTCTCTCCTGCGGCCACATCTGCCCGGTGCTTTATACAACCTTAGCTCATCGCGGCTATTTTCCGGTCGAAGAACTGATGACATTACGCAAATTCGGCACGCGACTTCATGGCCATCCCCACAATCTCGCCCTGCCCGGAATCGAGAACTCATCTGGTCCGCTGGGCCAAGGATTAAGCCAGGCTTGCGGTATGGCGCTGGCCGCCAAACTTGATAAGAAAAAGTGGCGAACATATGCTGTTTTATCTGATGGCGAGCATGATGAAGGTCAACTCTGGGAAGCAGTAATGTTTGCCGGCAAAAACGAACTCCATAATTTAACGGCTGTGATTGATCGTAATAATATTCAGATCGACGGTTTTACCGAAGATGTCATGCCGCTCGAGCCACTAGCCGACAAATACCGCGCCTTCAACTGGCATGTCTTAGAAATCGACGGTCATAACTTTGAAGATATCATCGGGGCGTTTCGTCACGCCAAGGCCGTTTTTGAAAAACCAACAGTCATCATTGCCCACACCATTCCAGGCAAAGGCGTCGATTTTATGGAAAACGATTACCACTGGCACGGCAAAGTGCCAAAATCCGACGAAGCCAAACTGGCTTTAAAAGAATTGCGAACGTTGCGAGGCAAGATTGTGAGCGAGCACGAATGAAATACTTAGTTCCGCTACATCACGAGAAGTTTGAGGAAATACCGCCGCGGGACGGTTTTGGGCAGGGACTGCTGGAGCTGGGAAAAAACAATCCAGACATTGTTGCCCTTTGTGGCGATTTAGTTGAAAGCATCCGAGTTCAGTCGTTCGCCGAGGCCTATCCAGAACGATACTTCGAAATGGGCGTGGCCGAGCAGAATATGGCTGGTGTGGCAGCCGGGTTGGCATTGTCGGGCAAAATCCCGTTCATATCCTCTTACGCTGTCTTCAACCCCGGTCGCGACTGGGACCAAATCCGCGTCTCGATTTGTTATTCGCAGGCCAACGTTAAGATTGTCGGAGCCCATGCTGGCATTTCGGTCGGACCGGATGGAGCAACGCACCAGGCGCTCGAAGACATTGCTATTACCAGAGTTTTGCCGAACATGACCGTTGTCGTCCCCACCGATTCCGTCGAAGCTAAAAAAGCTACACTAGCGATCGCCAAACATGTTGGCCCAAGTTATATTCGTTTTGGTCGTGAAAAAACCCCAGTTATCACTAAAGACGAGACACCATTTGAGCTGGGTAGGGCCTTACCGATCCTGGCGGGAAGTGATGTGACGATTATCGCTAACGGCCAAATGGTTTATCGAGCGATAATGGCCGCCAAAGAACTCGAAGGCAAGTTATCGGTGGGGGTTTTGAATATGCACACCGTTAAACCAATTGACGCCAAGGCAATAATTGACGCCGCTAAAGAGACTGGGGCGATAGTTACCGCCGAAGAACATCAGATCATCGGTGGGCTGGGCTCAGCGGTGGCCGAAGTATTAGGCGACCATCACCCCGTGCCTTTAGAGCGGGTTGGGATAATGGACACCTTCGGTGAATCCGGCCAACCTGAAGAATTGATGGAACATTATCATCTTGGTATTAGCGACATTGTGCATGCCGTCGAGCGAGTTATAAGGAGAAAAAATGCTAGTTAATATGAGCGGTATGCTCGCTAAAGCCGACCGAGAAAGATACGCCATCGGCGGTTACAATATGACAACGCTTGAGTCGGCAATGGCGATTGTCGAAGCAGGTGAAAAAGAAAAGTCGCCCATAATCTTGCAAATCAGCGAAAAATCGATCGATTATATGGGATTAGATTTAGCTTTTGCGATTGCCAAGACCCTGGCTGACGGCGCCGACATTCCGGTCGCTATTCATTTTGATCATGGCCGTAATTTTGAATTAGTCCAGAAAGCCGCTGACATCGGCTTCAGCTCGGTCATGCTGGATGTCTCGAAAATGGAGAAGAACGAGAGGATTAAGTTTGTCAAAGACTTTACTACCCGAGCCCATCGACGAAAAATCACTGTCGAAGCTGAAGAAGATCAAATCGGTGGCCGGGAAGACTATGTTGACGGCAACCGCGGTCATTTCACTGATCCCAAACGAGCGGCCCAATTCGTTGAAGAAACCGATGTCGACTGCTTCGCCGTTTCGATCGGCTCCACCCACGGTAAACCGCTCCCGAACGAGGAATTAGATTTGGATTTATTAAAAGAAATAGACAAGGCAGTCGATGTGCCGTTGGTTTTGCACGGCGCTTCCAGTACCGACGAGAAAGTACTTCGCGAGGCGATTAGTTTAGGAATTTGTAAAATTAATATCGATACCGACCTGCGCCTGGCTTTTACTCGCGAACTACGCCGAACTTTAAAGGATCCGGATATCTACGACCCCCGCGAAGAGCTTGCCCCCTCGCGCGACGAAATCCGTGACGAAGTCATCAAACACATCCGCCTCTTTGGCAGTAACAATAAAGCTTGATTTTTACAATCGCCAACCATATTACACCTCGGAGGTGTCTACAGGTTTAGGCATGTAAATTAAGGGTGTGGGAAAGCCCCCGTCGCTTTCTGCCGTTTGGCAGTGCGCTAGGGGGCTCGAGGGTACTACTGGCTGTTCTGAAGGTACTCCGGCCAGCACTCGTCGATGAACCAGGCAAAACCCTTTCGATGGGTTAATTTCTGGGCTCCGCCCACTTCGCCCAGTCCATCGAAGATGCGGAAAACCACGAAGCCCCTATAGACGACGAGTTCGCTCACGAGCGGACACATGTCAAGCTTGGGATCGAACTTCCCCAGAAGCCAAGCAGTGCCAATGGCTCGATTATTCGGCTTGTCGGGCGAATTACTGTCGCCAGTAATCGTGAGCGTCAGCCGCCCCCTTTCGGGAGCGCCATAGACGTCTCGCATCGCATGCAGTGCCTCAAGAACCAATTCACCTTTATTTTTCACTTCGTCCTCCTGCGCGTTCAGATTGATTTATCGAACCCAAACGTTATGTCGAGAGTGTACCGCTTTACCCCTAGAAAATCAAGGGTTTTGGGGGTGGTTTTCTGTTTCAACCCTCTTTGGCTTGAAGCCAGTTGCTAGGAGTTGTTTTTACCGATACGGTAAAAACAATGAACATAGCAATTAATGGTTTTGGACGGATCGGACGAACAGCGGCGAAAATTTTATTAGAAAAGAAAGACGCGAAACTTGTGGCGGTCAACGACCTGACCGATGACGCCACACTGGCCCATCTATTTAAATACGACTCCAACTACGGTACTTGGTCGGGTGAAATTTCCGCCGATCCTGATGGCGAGCACTTAATTTTCAACGGCGAAAAAGTTCCCAGTTTTGCCGAGAAAGATCCGACTAAACTACCTTGGAAAGATCTAGGCGTCGATGTAGTGCTGGAATGCACCGGGTTTTTTACCGAAAAAGAAACGGCGATGGGCCATATTACCGCCGGGGCCAAGCGGGTAATTATCTCCGCGCCACCAAAGGGTTCGATGGCCACTCATATAATTTCCGTCAACGAAGGCGATATAAAAAGCGACGACCCAGTTATCTCCAACGCTTCTTGCACCACCAACTGCATTACGCCGGTGGTGGCCGTTATTAACCGCGAGTTTGGAGTTTTGAAGGCGATGATGACAACTATTCACTCCTACACCGCCGATCAGAACCTACAAGATGGGCCACACAAAGATTTGCGTCGGGCTCGGGCGGCGGCCGAGAACATCGTCCCAACTACAACCGGCGCCGCTCTCTCCACCACTGAAGTTATTCCCGAACTGAAGGGTCTATTTGATGGTTTGGCGATTCGAGTTCCCACTCCCGTTGGTTCGCTTTCCGACATCACTTTCATAGTCAAAAAGAAAACCACCGTCGAGGAAGTAAACGAAGCCTTAACGCATGCCAGCGAGGAGCCGCGCTTCAAAGGGATAATGGAAGTGACCAACCAACCGCTCGTTTCCAGCGACATCGTCGGCAATCCGGCATCAGCAATTGTCGATCTAGAGCTGACCAAGGTCGTCGATGGCGACATGGTCAAAGTCGTCGCCTGGTACGATAACGAATACGGCTACTCTTGTCGCTTGGTTGAACTCGCCATTCTAGCTGGGAAGCAATGAAGGAGACTACGTATAAGGGGGCGACGATTACGGCCATGAGTCATGATGGTTTTCGGGTCGATGTTGCCGTGCCAACGGTCAGCTTTGCGTTTGATCCGTACGATCTTCACGGGGAACCAGAACCAGTTGACTTCATTTTTGTGTCACACCCGCATTTTGACCACTGCGATATTTCGTCTATCCGTAAACTGCTTGGTCCAAAATCAAGGGTTGTTGCGCCGAACTGTTGTAAGGGCGAGCTTGGCGAATTTGGCGAGCAAGTCGATTACTATTCTGGGGACGATAAAGTTACGGCCGGCAAATTAACTTACTGGGCGATTCCGGCCTATAATGTCGATAAATTCCGTACCCCTAACGAAGTCTTTCATCCAAAAGAGCTGGGTGGTGTTGGTTTCGTTGTCGAAATCCCTATACAAGGATCGAAGAATCTTCGCTTTTATCACGCCGGCGATACCGATCTAGTACCTGAAATGGAAGCGGTTAAGAAAATCGATGTTGCGTTTCTGCCAATCTCCGGGACGTTTGTAATGACTTTGGATGAAGCTATTAAGGCAACACAGCTGATCGAACCCGACCTTGCCATTCCGATGCACTACGGGAAAATCCTAGGGTCAGTGGCGGAAGCCAACCGTTTCCAAAACTTGCTTCATGACAAAACCCAAGTTGCCGTGCTGTCGACTGACAGTATATAGGGGGTAAATAATGCCCCTCCTGGGTGGAGGGGCCTTTGGATCGAACAGGGTTGTCGCTCAGAACTTGTCTGGCAGGTGAATACCATATTCATTGCTGAGAGCCGTGCCGTGGTCGCAGAGGGGACAAGGACCTTCGGCCCAGCTTTGCAGGTTGGCGCGGTCCAACGTAAGAAGGAACGGAACGTGACCAAAGTCGCTTGGACTGGTCAGCGTCCGTCGAAACCAAGCTACAGCGCCAACCACCTCGCCACCTTGTAGGCGAACTTCGTTAGCGACTTCCCTGATCGTTGTCCCGGTGGTGATCACCACACTGGTAACAACCACGCGTTTTCCCTCGAGAGCTTTCGAGAAACTCGGTCGAAACTTGAGTCCGTCGTGGTCGGTCTCTTCGGCGAAGTAGCACTTGGTAGGTTGTTTGGACTGCTTGCTCCATTGAAGGGCAAGCTGGGAGGCAATCACCAATCCACCGTTAGCGCGGCCAACGACCGCGTCGACGTTCTCGCACAGCAACCCAAGGCGAGTCGACAAGGGTTGGCAAAGACTCTCCACTACTGTCGGGTCGGCGATCATAGAGTCCTTGCATACCCAGGTTTCGCTGTGATAACCTCTCCCGATGTTGAAGTGTCCTCCGCTAATGAGGAACTTACCCTCGCGAATTAGTTGGTTGATTTCTTGATTACCGACTGAAAGGTGCACCGTGGCGGCGGGCGCCGGATTAGAAATAGACACGATATTCCTCCTACTCTCCTGCAGATAAAGACAATTGTATGTTCTTTACAGCGAAAGTCAAACAACCGTGGCTATATCTAGAGCGGTTTCTCTGGTAGAATTTGCTTGAAATGAGACGAATTTATGCTGACCATGCTGCCGCTACTCCGACCGATCCACGCGTTGTCGAGGCGATGGCGCCGTATCAGACGGAAACCTTTGGTAATCCATCGAGCATTCATAGTTTTGGGCGCACGGCCCACGACGCAATTACTGAATCGACCCAACGAATCTCTGATTTTTTAAACTCCAAGCCTGAGGATATCTTTTACACCAGCGGTGGGACAGAGAGTAATAATCTAGCCATCATTGGTGTGGCCAAAGCCAACAAGAACAAGGGTCAGCACATAATTACGACCGCCATCGAACATCCCAGTGTCTTAAACGCTTGTCGAGCGCTGGCCAAAGACGGCTGGAAGGTAACTTACTTGCCGGTGACAACAGCTGGTTTAGTGGAAGCAGGCACACTTAAAAAAGCCCTGACCAATGAAACCGTTCTGGTTTCAATACACTTAGCCAATTCGGAGATTGGAGTCATTCAAAATATTGCCGAGCTAGCCAAAATTGCCAAAGCTCATGGGGCGTATTTTCACACCGACGCCTGCCAAGCGGCGACATTTTTGGAATTAGATGTCGATAAGCTTGGAGTCGATCTGCTAAGCTTCAACGGCTCTAAAATGTACGGGCCGAAAGGTGTCGGCGCGCTTTACGTTCGTGAGGGAGTGCAGATCTTCCCGATTTTATACGGCGGCGGTCAGCAGAACTCACTCCGCAGCGGTACAGAAAACGTGCCGGGAATCGTGGGGTTAGCGACAGCGTGCGACATCGTCCATCAGCAGCGCACAGCAGACAGTAAGCGGATCGGCCAATTGCGTGACGATCTTCAGAGCCAGCTAGAAAAGTTGGTTGGTGTCAAAATCAACTGTGCCACTTCAACGCGATTGCCCAATCATCTTTCGATTACATTAGAGCAAGCTAAGGCAACAAATTTAGTTGAGGCGTTTGACCGGCATGGCATCGCTGTTTCTTCTGGCTCGGCCTGTAGCTCTAGCTCGATCGTCGACTCCCAGGTCTTGCAGGCAATCGGGCTAACCAGCGAGCAGATTCACAAAACCATTCGGATCAGTTTGGGGAGACAAACAGACAGTAGCGATTTTGAGTGTATTACTAAAACGACGAAGTTAATATGAAATCCCCACGGCCGGATGGGCGCGGGGACAGGGGTTGGGCATCACTCATTTCTGCCCCAGGGATCTTCGGGTCGTTCGCCCCAAACCAATCGAGTGAGCCAACTCACCACCCAAACGGCGACAGTTACGAGCAGCGTCAGTCCGACCCAGAATAGATGAGAGGCCTTTTCACTAACATTCATAGCTTCCTCCCTTGCGATGTAGCGAACAATATCTTAATAATATACTAAAGTCAACAATTGAGGAGGTAAATGTACGAAGCAAAAAAGTTCGAGAGTATTAAGGAATTGAACGGCATTAGTGAGCGGACAATGACGGAGCATTACAAGCTTTACGAGGGGTATGTGAAGAAATACAACGAAATAATCGACAAGTTAAAAACCGTCGACACCGAACCAGCCAATCAAATATACAGCGACATTCGGGCGCTCAAAGTTGATCTGACATTTGCCATCGGCGGGATCAAAAGTCACGAATTATACTTCGGTCATTTGGGGGGCGAAGGTGGCAAACCATCCGGTAAACTTTTAGAGCAAATAAATAAAGATTTTGGTTCGTTTGAAGTCTGGCAGAAGGACATGAAAGCCACAGCGACGGCCGCGCGCGGCTGGGCCTGGTTGGCTTACGATTGGGATTTCAAAAAACTGTTCAATTATATCGGTGACGCCCAAAATACTTTCCCGGTCTGGAATGCCACTCCTTTATTAGCGCTGGATGTCTACGAACATGCCTACTACCTAGACTTTGCCACCAAGCGGGCTGACTATATTGATGCGTTTTTCAACAATCTCAATTGGCAATCTCTTGAAAAGCATTTTATTGACCACCAACTAGATTAATCACGACTTACGCAGTTTAGTTGATATAACTGGTTTGAACTTGCGTCGTGTTTCCACGACCTACATCTTAGAGCGCGTAAGTCGTGGAAATAGTATATGGAAAAGCCGCCCCGAAGGGGCGGCCGGTAGCTCAGACTGGACTGGGAATGGGACACTCGGCTCGGCCAACCTGCATATAGTTGGCTGCATGTACCTTAAGCGAGTCGGTGCAGCTTTGAGCAGCGTTAATAAGGTCGTTATTCAGAACGGGGATAACCTCGTTAGCCCAAAGACAAGGCTTACCGTTGGCGAATTTGTCGCAGATTGCATCGGTGACAATCTTTCTGGCTCCATCTTCACCAAGGGACACCAAGACCAACAGGTCGAGCTTGCGGTCATTGATGATAGCGGATGTGGCTTGACGAGTTTGATACTTCAGCCAGATTTTGTCGCTATCAGTCATGCCGCTACTATTGTAGACAAAAGCTTCCCGAACGAGGAGCCTGAATCCGTCGAGAAGTATCAGCTCGTTCGGTTGGTCATCAAAGCTCTCAATCACTTCGAATACTGCCTCCACCCCACTCAGGAAACAAATAATTCGAGCAATCAGTTCGCCTCTACCATTTAACCGGCTGCCGAAAAAATCGTCGTAGGTTTGGCGGACAGAATCGCTGACCTTCCTTCGCTGTTGAGACGCTGTCAATCGGACAATCTCGATCGAGCCGAAACTGTCGTTTGCAAGTTTCCCCTGAATTGTTTGAATCAGGGGTAAGCTGCTGGGAAACCTTACACTACCGTTGAAAAAGAGCGCCGCTGTCATTTTCCCTCCTGGATCTGCGGTATTTTGCGCTAGAGCGCGAGTAGCATCATAGCAGTTAATGAGCTAATATTCAACGATGGATATCGGCGCACATGTTTCCACCGCTGGCGGGTTAAAGAATGCTATCGATAGCGGGATTAAGATCGGCGCCGAAGCGTTGCAGATTTTTCCGTCCGCGCCGTTGCAGTGGAAAATTCGGGGTTGGGACGAAGAACAGTGCGCGTGGTTTAAGGCCGAATGGCCAAAAACTTTTAAGCAAGTTATCTTTCATGGCATATATCTAACGAATTTGGCTGGAACCAGTCCAGAGAATGTTATTAAAACCAAAACTGCCCTAATTGAAACCTTAAATTTGGCGGCGAAAATTGGTGTTGTCGGCACAATCTTTCATCCTGGCTCGTACACCAACGGTGAGCTCGGCAACCAAGATCAGATCAAAACTGTAATCGCCGAGATACTGGCGGCGACACCTCCAGAATCGAAACTCATTTACGAAAACTCGGCCGGTTCGACGATCGGCGGTAGACTGGAGGACTTGGCGTGGCTCGTTAACGCCTCTTCGGACAAATCGCGGGTTGGGGTTTGTTTGGATACTTGTCACGCCTTTGCCGCTGGTTACGACATTAAGACCAAAAATGGCTACGAAGCATATGTCAAAGAGGTTGACCGCTTAATTGGCCTCGACAAAGTTTTCTGCTGGCATTTCAATGACTCCAAGTTTGAGTTAGGCGCCAAGCGCGATCGGCACGAGAACATCGGCCAAGGATTTCTCGGTGCTGAACCGTTTGGAAATATTCTGAACGACTCGCGCTGGGCGAGTTTGGCTTGCTACCTAGAAGTACCTGGTTTTGACGATAAGGGCCCTGACCAGAAAAATATCGAAATACTCAAGAATCTGCGTCAGAGCTAGTTTGCCTCGAGGTATTTTTTGATTGCGCCGAGATAATAAATATCCCAGCCCTCTTTCAAATCCTTTTCTTCACTAGAAGGATGGCCGGTTTGGGTTAATTTAATTTCTGTGTGATCATCGGTGGACGTCACGTCAAAAGTGACGATTGACGGTTTTGGCCAATCGCCGTATTGCCACTCCTGGACAAGTTTATTGGGCTTCTCGACGGCAGTGTTGACTCCGCTAATGTCGCCGTTCCAAAGCTCAAATTCAAAACCAACCTCGGCGCTCATTCTGGCTGGAGCATTGCTCCACTTGGCGATTATCTCTGGGTCAACCAATGCCTGCCAGACTTTCTCGATCGGCGAAGCGATTAAAAAAGTTTCTTTAATTTCAGCCATTCAATATATTTTAACTCAATGCCTAGTTTTACCAAGTAATTAGTAAGGGTAAAATATACGACCCCACCTTGTTAGGGGCGGGGTCGGATGCCGCTCTCCTGGAGCGGCGTAATGTATTACTGGTGTGCGGCTTGTTGTTGTCGCACAAACCAGAAGTGACATTCAATCGACTTGAGTCAATAGTGGGCATGTTGCCCAGTTATCGCTCACTGCCCGGGGCGCCGGGGTTCAGACCGCGTTGGTCGAGTGTCCGGTGTCCGCGCCAATGTCGATGTCGTTCTTGAAGGTGCCGGCCGACGTGTGGCCGTTGGTCGTGTTGATGGCGCCGTTGGACGCAATTGGTTCGATCTGGCTAAACAAGTTGCGCACTCTGGGCGATCCTCGAATCATCATGTGATTTCCTCCCTACCCCCCTAAGCAATCTGAAGCATCTTCAGCGATCACCCGGTTTTTGGGTAGTGCACCAGCGAACAAAAGCAGTGAGCTTCCGCTTGCGGGTTGTGAAAATATTACCACCTTTGCGTCGGATTGTCAACAGTTTTTGGCAGAATTTTTGTGTATACTAATACTATGAATTCACTTCAACTTATGGGCGCACTAGCGATTGCTTTTGGGATTTTGGTGATAATCTTTCCGCAACTGGTCGGCATTTTGGTCGGCATTTTCTTTATTATCGTCGGCATCAACATCCTGGCTTTCGGCAACAAGTTCACCCGACTTCGCTAAAGTAGTAATTACCCCTTCAACTAGGAGTCAACAGTCTTTAGAGATTTTTTCCGCTGACGCTGGCGATGAAATCCGATGACAAAGCGATGCGTTTCGTCGCGGATACGAGCAAGTAGAAGAACTCCCTTATGTCCCCGCGTCGCCAGAACGGGTTTTTTCTTTCCCGGCAAAAATATCCGATCTGGCTTCTTGGCAAGAGCGATAAATCGCAGCATCTGGCCACTTGCTTCTGGCTCCTTGCTAGTCTGCCAGTTGCTAGTAGCTAGTTGCTCCGCCGCCTTAAGGGCGGCGGCAAGCTGTTCCGGTCCACCATCAACCACAAACAAATCCGGTAGCGGTCGGGAAGTGTCCGCGAAACGCCGGGCGGTCACTTCAGCGATCATCGCAAAGTCATCTTGCCCCTCAACCGTTTTGATTTTATAGCGCCGATACTCGTTTTTATCCGGTATACCATTAATAAAACAAACGGTGGCCCCAACCGGTTCGCTCGCACCGAGGTTAGATATATCAACCGCTTCGATCCGTTGCGGCAATTTACCTAACCCTAATAATTCTTTGATGGCGATAACTCCAAGCATACTCGAATCTTGGTTTACTAAGCTGGATTCAAGTTTAGCTCCAGCGTTCTTTTTGGCTAACGCCACAAAGTCTACCTTGTCGCCGCGCGTGGCAACTCGTAGCTCGATCGAATGACCGGACATCGTTTCCAACCACCCTTCAATCAGTTTCTGGTCATCGATAGCAGTCTCAAGAATAATTAAACTCGGGTGTACTGGGAAGTTAGCATAAAGTGTTAAGAAAAATTGGCGAATAACTTCGCTTTCCGCTTGATCAATCGGTGAGTCAAAGACAAACTGCTTCTGCCCGCTCATTACCCCCTGACGAACCATGAGTAATGTTACGACAGATCGATTATTAGTTTCAGCGGTGGCGATGACATCGAAATCTTCCTGGGCTTGCCCAACGATGTGCTGTTTAGTCGTTACTTGTCTTATTGCCCTTAACTGATCGCGCAGTTTCGCCGCCAGCTCGTAGTTCTTTGCCTCCGAGGCCTGATTCATTCGCAAACTCAAGTCCTTGGAAAGCGAGTTGCGTTTGCCAAGCAAGAATTCAACAGATTTTGTTACCTTGACAGCATATGCTTCAGCAGATATTTCACCGGCCAACGGGCATGAGTTATTTTCAAGCTGGCAGTTTAAGCAGGGCCGAGCATTACCAGAGGGCAAGGCTCGATTACTGATATGAACGCCGTAAAGCCGGCGCAAGAACTCGCAAGTTAGTCGTGCCGACCAGGCCGATAGATAGGGACCAAAGTATTTTGCCCCGTCGCGAGCGCGTTTGCGGACAACCTGAAAGCAGGGGAACGGCTCGTTGACGGTTAGTTTAATAAATGGGTAGGCCTTGTCGTCAGTTAGTTTGATATTGTACTTCGGCAAATATTCGCCGATTAAGCGGGATTCCAAAATTAGGGCCTCGAGTTCGTTGTTGACGACAATTATTTCAATGTCATCAATTAACCCGATCATCACGCTCACCCACGGTCGATCTAAGTGTTTGTTTGTAAAATAGCTTCCAACCCGATTTCTCAAGTTTTTGGCCTTGCCAACATAGAGCACGGCGCCAGAGTCGTCCTTGAAAAGATACACACCAGGCTGGGTTGGCAGATTGTTGGTCAACTTTTTCATCGCTCACAGTATATCCTACTCGAATCAGTATTCCGATTCACAAAATGAAAGCCGGCAAAATGAAAGGATGCAGTCAAGGGCGTCTGGAAACAGATGCCCCTTTCTTTTGCCCAAACAAGACTTTGTCTAAAACCTGACCCGTAAGAGAGGATTGGTTCTGACTGACTTCTTCGGGTGTGCCTTTAGCGACGATTTCGCCACCCTTCTCACCGCCACCAGGACCCAGATCAATTAGCCAGTCGGCTGACTTAATAACATCCAAATTATGCTCGATTACCACCACCGTATTGCCCCGGTCAACGAGCGTCTGGAGAACACCGAGCAGTTTTTCAACATCGGCAAAATGCAGGCCAGTTGTTGGCTCGTCTAAAATATACAAAGTAGCGCCGGTATCGCGCTTGGCTAACTCGGCCGCCAACTTAATGCGCTGGGCTTCGCCGCCCGACAGTGTTGTAGCGCTCTGGCCCAAGCGGACATAGCCCAAACCAACTTTCTGCATCGTTTTAAGTTTGTCGGCGATGGTGTGAATATTAGAAAAGAACTCCAGCGCCTCGTCGATGGTCATATTCAAAATTTGCGAAATCGTTTTGCCTTTCCACATTACTTCCAGCGTTTCGCGGTTGTAGCGCGTTCCTTTACAGACGTCACAAGTGATATAAACATCCGGCAGGAAATTCATCTCGATTTTAATTTGACCGTCGCCTTGGCAGTTCTCACAACGGCCACCGATAACATTGAAACTAAAGCGGCCCGGTTTGTAGCCGCGACTACGAGCGGCCGGTGTGGCGGCAAACAGCTGACGAATTGGGTCGAAGGCCTTGGTGTAAGTGGCGGGGTTACTTCTAGGGGTGCGGCCGATGGGGGACTGGTCGATCTCGATCATTTTATTGATATGCTCAACACCGCTCAATCCTTCGTGCGCCCCTGGCGTCAGCATGCCGTGACCCATGCGGCGATTGACGGCCTTGCTTAAGATCTCGGCGATTAAGGTTGACTTGCCACTGCCCGATACGCCGGTCACAACAACAAAACGCGAAGTCGGGAAATTGACGGTAATATTCTTCAGGTTGTTCTCTGTCGCGCCGTGGACGGTCAGCATTCGGTGGCCTTTGGCCACTTCGCGCCGTTCGGGGATAACGAGGGCTTTTTCGCCACGCAAGTACGGGGCCGTGACGGATTTGGGATTATTCAGAACTTCGTCGTAAGTGCCGCTGGCGACAATCTCGCCGCCGTGTTCGCCGGCGCCCGGGCCAATATCGACCAAGAAGTCGGCCGCCCGCATTGTTTCCTCGTCGTGCTCAACGACAATGACGGTGTTGCCTAGATCCCGGAGGCGATGAAGCGTTTCGATCAGTTTGGCGTTGTCTGTCGGGTGCAGGCCGATTGTCGGTTCATCCAAGACATAAAGGATACCAACTAGCGCTGAACCGATCTGGGAGGCCAGGCGAATGCGCTGGCTTTCGCCGCCGGCCAAGGTAGTCGCTGAACGATCGAGTGTCAGATAGTCCAAGCCAACTTTTGACAGAAACTCCAGGCGGCTAGAAATTTCTATAATCACTTTGTCGACGATGGATTTGTCGCGAGCGGTCAATTTTAGCGAACTAAAGTAATCTCGGGCCTTATCGACGGTCAGCGAAGTGATATCCGAGATGTTCAGGCCGCCGACCTTAAAGATTAACGCCTCTTGCTTCAGGCGGGCGCCCTTACAGCTCTGACACGGGCTTGCTAGCATATACTTTTCTATCTCATCACGGACCCGATCGGAGTCAGTCTCGAGATAGCGGCTATCTAAATGGGGAATTAAGCCCTTGAACCAAACGCTGAAATGCTGGGCTTGGCCATGGGAGAAGTATTTGAGCGGAATTTTGAACGGCTTCTCCAGCCCTTGCAGTAATTTTGCTAATTGTTTTGGATCGAGATCTTTGATCGGCAGATCAATACTTAAGTCAAAATGTTCGGCAACATTTTTGATTAATATGCCGTAGTAGTTGGTGCTGGAAAAATTCCACGGCATAACACCGCCTTCGGCGATGGTTTTGGACGAATCGGGAATGATTAGGTCTTCAGTGATAACTTTGCGATAGCCCAAACCGTGACAGTCTTCACAGGCGCCGTACGGCGAATTGAAGGAAAACGATCGCGGGGAAATTTCGCCGAGCGAAAAGCCGTCGTACGGGCAGGCTAAGTCTTGCGAGAGTAGAATTTCGTCGTCCTTGCCTTCTTGGGCGACGATAACCAAGCCCTTACTTAACTTCATCGCCGACTCGATTGCTTCATTGAGGCGCGAACGGGTGCTGGAACCAATTATTAATCGATCGATCAGAACCTCGATCTTGTGGGCTTTGTAACGATCGAGTTCGATCTTATCGCTTAAACTGAAAATCTCGCCGTTGACGCGGACAGTGCCGAACCCTCCTTTATATAGGTCGTGCAATAACTGGTGATATTCGCCCTTGCGACCGCGGACCACCGGCGCCAAAACGCTGATGCGGGTGCCTTCCGGTAAACCGACGATCAGATCGACCATTTGGTCGACGCTTTGACGAGCAATTTGGCGATCGCATTTGGGGCAGTAGGGGATACCGACGCGGGCAAAGAGTAGTCGCAGGTAATCGTAAATTTCAGTGACGGTGCCGACGGTGGAGCGAGGGTTATGAGAGTTGGCTTTCTGGTCGATCGAGATGGCCGGTGACAAACCTTCGATATAATCGACATCGGGTTTTTCCATCTGACCCAAAAATTGTCGGGCATAAGATGAAAGCGATTCCATATATCTGCGCTGGCCTTCGGCATAAATTGTGTCAAACGCCAAACTTGATTTACCGGAGCCTGACAAACCCGTGAAAACGATCAATTTTTCCCGCGGCAATTCGAGATCAATGTTTTTGAGGTTGTGCTCACGAGCGCCTTTGATAAAGATTCTGTCTTGAGACATCTAATCATTGTACCAGACAAAACCCGAAAAACTTCAGGCAAACAAAAAAGGGTCTTTCGACCCGATTCTGTTTTCGCCAGAGATTAGTGTAATTACTCTTTTGTAGATTCGGTGTCCGACGGTGTTGAAGAGGAATTCATCCAGAGTTGCTCCAATATCCTTTTCATATCGGGGGTGTTTATATGGTATGCCTCAGCAGCTGCTTTAGTATTAGCGACAAACGCCTCTTCTTGAGCTTCCTTATCTTCAATTCCGCCTGGTTCTTGTGCTTCAAATTCTCCCATTGACCTCCTTCGCTACCATTAACTAAAAACCTTAGGTATATGTCAAGGGGAGCTCTGGATTAGAGCTCCCCTAGTGCTTGGTTTCCAACGAGAGGGTCTGTTCGACAATGCTTCGAGCTGTTTCTGACGCCAGGGAGTGACGGCCCTGGCACCATGCTCTGACATCAAGCAGCGATGCTGTTGTTTCGTCAGACATCTCCTTGAGTGGGTTCCGTCCTGAGTAGGCGAGGGATTCCGACAACAGGTAGGAAAGTATATCGCCTAAGATAATCCTTTCGTCTCCTGGCGGGATCTCTTGTTCGGTTCGCTCGAGGGCAATGAGCAACCTCCTTGTCAGCCAATTGACCTCTACCATTTTCATTCTGGCGAGGTTCAGGTTCATTCGATACCTCCAACTATCAGAGCCTAGTTTATGTCAATTCTGGGTGAAAGTCAATGGCTTGGGCACTCAAATCCTTTCGGTCTTTCTGCATTTTCTTCAGCTTGATTACCTCGTCACGGAGAATCGCGGCCAATTCAAATTGAAGTTCTTGAGCGGCTAGTTTCATCTGGCGCTCTTTGTCTTTAATCAACGAATCGATATTGCTTTTGGCCAGCTGGGTTTCGATTTTATCCAAACCGACCGATGCCGTGAGCTCTTGCTCGACAATCGAGGTGATACTTTTAGAGATACTCCTTGGGGTGATGCCGTGCTCCTTATTATAGGCAGACTGAATTGTTCGGCGTCGGTTGGTTTCGTCGATCGCTTTTTTCAGTGAATCGGTGATTGTATCGGCATAGAGAATGACTTGACCTTGGACATGACGAGCGGCTCGACCGATGGTTTGAATGAGGGATCGCTCACTGCGGAGGAATCCTTCTTTGTCGGCGTCCAAAATGCCAACCAGCGACACTTCCGGCAGATCCAACCCTTCGCGAAGTAAGTTGACGCCGATTAAGACATCAAAAGTTCCCTTGCGTAACTCCCGCAATATTTCGATCCGTTCTAATGTTTCGACACCGCTATGAAGGTAGCGGACACGAATGCCTTGTTCGAGCAGGTAGTCGGTCAGATCTTCGGCCATTTTTTTCGTCAGCGTCGTCACCAAAGTTCGTTCTTCGCGAGCGACCCGGCCCTTAATTCGTTCTTGTAAGTCTTTAACCTGGCCATCAACAGGTTGGATGATCAGCTCGGGGTCAATGAGGCCAGTCGGACGAATGATTTGCTGGGCAGTATTCTCTGATCGTTCTAGCTCGTACACCCCAGGGGTGGCCGAGGTGTAAATCGTTTGGCCAACCTTCTGTTCAAACTCGGCGAAACGCAACGGTCGGTTATCTTTGGCTGATGGCAAGCGAAAACCGTAGTCGACCAAGACTTCTTTGCGGGCTTTGTCGCCGTTATACATCCCGCCAATCTGCGAAACGGTTACATGGGACTCGTCGATGATCGTCAGGAAATCGGGATTGGAGCGAATGAAGTAATCAAACAATGTTGTCGGCGTACTGCCCGGCTCTCGGCCATCAAAATGTCGGGAGTAGTTTTCGATGCCATTGCAGTAGCCGACCTCGCGAATCATCTCCATGTCATAAAGCGTCCGGCGAGCCAGGCGATCGGCTTCAATGCCTTTGTTTTCTTTTTCTAGGACTTTGAGGCGGTCTTTCAGCTCCGCTTCAATCGATTCAACTGCCCGATCCATTCGCTCAACCGGCATCACAAAGTGTCGAGCCGGGTAGAAAACGGCTAAACGCTTGTGTTCGATAATTTCGCTGGTAACTGGATCGATCTCTTGAATTTCCTCGACTGTATCGCCAGCAAGTTTCAAACGGATGATGCGCATTGCGTTGGCTGGCATCACTTCAATGATCTCGCCACGGGTCCGGAAGTCGCCTCGTTTCAGCTCAACATCGTTGCGCTGATATTGGAGGAAAACTAATTTGTCTAAGAGTTGTTCGCGGGGGATTGTCTGACCCTTGGTAATGACGAGACTGGCCTTTTGATACTCATCTGGTGAACCCAAGCCGTAAATGCAGGAGACGGATGCAACGATAATCGTATCTTGGCGGGTCAGAATGGCCTGGGTGGCGGCGTGACGAAGGCGATCGATCTCGTCGTTAATTTGGGCTTCCTTTTCTATGTATGTATCGGAGTTGGGCATATAGGCCTCGGGTTGGTAGTAGTCGTAATAAGAAACGAAATATTCAACGGCGTTTTTAGGGAAGAATTGGCGGTACTCACTCGTTAGCTGGGCGGCCAGTGTTTTGTTGTGGGCAATGACGAGAGTGGGCTTTTGAACTGCCGCGATAACATTGGCGGCGGTGAAAGTCTTACCCGAGCCGGTCACACCCAAAAGCACCTGATGCTTCAGGCCTTTGTTAATTCCCTTCATCAGCGACTCAATCGCCTTCGGCTGATCCCCCGCTGGTTTCATGTCCGTTGCCAGTTCAAACTGCATTTGTCTAATTCTAGCGTATTTTTCAGGTATTTAAACCTGTAAAACTTCTGTTCCCTCTTGACAGGTTTGTTCAGGGTAGTTAGTAATGTAAATCAGGTACGGTACTGGTTTGCTGTACCACAAGTTAAAATAAAAAAACTTAGGGAAGGAGGTGAGAAGCATGGCATTTAGCAAAGTATCAGAAAAGTCTGGTAAGACTTATTACCTTCACGGTCGCGATGTCACCCTACGCGGTGGTCGCCAACAGAAGATTTTCTTCTTCGCTCAAGATGTTCGCCCGGGCGCTCTTGACGCCATTCCGGATGGTTACGAAGTAATGGAGAACGCTCGCACAGGTCTCCCAATGTTGCGCAAGGCTCGTTAGTTTACTGGTTTTCCGCGGACTACCAGAAACAGTGAACCCCGCACTTGGTCCCGAACTGAAACGCGACTATCACGTCGCCGTCAAAGCTTCGAGACCAAGTAGCGGGGTTTTCTGGTGTACAATATCGTAGATGAGGAAATTTAGTGTGACGATCGCCACTTTCGCTTTAGTTCTCGATGGACTAGCCATCGTCGCGGCGATGATTCTTGCTTACGAAATGCGCTCTAACGGTGGGACGATATTTTTATTACCGTTTGCTAGCTACCTGCGCTTGCTTTGGTGGGTTGTCCCGGCCTGGCTAATTCTACTGGCCAGCCAAGGACTCTACAATCATCGTTCTCTGCCAACCGGTTGGAGCGCCATCGGACGCCTACTAATCGGCCTACTGTCTGGTTGGGGCGCGCTAATGATTTACTTATACCTCTCTCGTTCACCTGAAGCCCAAAACTTTCCCCGCCTCCTGATTGTCTACGGCCTTGGACTGACTAGTCTATTTTGTGTCATCGATAAATTGGTTTTAAGCGCTCTGGTGGTCGGCTTGCGTCGGCAAGGCGTCGGAGTCATCCGCTCCGGGCTTTTGATCGCCAGCAACCACCAAAATCTCATCAATAGTTTTCGAATTGAAGAAAATCACGGCCGACATTTGGCTGAAATAATTAGCCACGACTACCTAAACGAACTATATAAATTAAAACCCGGAGCGATCGATGAGCTAGTTGTGCCCGATAATGTCCTGGACGAGCCGACGATGCTCTCGGTCATCAATTGGGCCGATCAAACAAACACTCAATTCGTCTTAGTGCCGTCTTTGAGCACAGTTCGGTCGACTAATGTCGAAATGGGCACGCTCGCTGGCAGTCCGGTGCTATTCTTTCGACGCACACCGCTTGAGGGCTGGGGTCGGGTTTACAAACGAATTCTGGATTTGATTCTTGTCCTGCCGGCTCTGATTATTCTTTCTCCGATATATTTTCTATTGATGATGATGGTAAGAATATCATCGCCCGGACCGATATTTTATCGAGAAGCCCGGGTTGGCCAAGATGGGCGCGAGTTCTTTATCGGCAAGTTTCGTAGTATGTATGCCGACTGGCGACAGCGCTTCCCGGGTGTCAAAGATTGGTCGGCTGACGAAAAAACCGATGTTAGAATTACGCCACTCGGCCGATTTTTGAGGCAGACCAATCTCGATGAACTGCCGCAATTGTGGGATGTTCTGAAAGGCAAAATGAGTATTGTCGGACCGCGACCAGAACAGCCCAAGTATGTCGAGCAGTTCTCCCAGGAATTTCCGGATTATCTGAAGCGCCACCATGTTAAGTCTGGTCTAACTGGCTGGGCCCAGATTAACGGTGCCAGGGGCAATACGCCGATCGCCGACAGGGTTAAATACGATCTGTATTATATTGAAAATTGGTCAATTTGGTTTGATTTACGGATTATTTTAGCAACCTTTATTTACCTGGTACGACTGCTGGCTAAGTCGGAATAATGAAAATTGCATTAGTTCATGATTTTTTTACTCAGTGGGGTGGGGGAGAGCGGGTTTTAAAAACTTTTAGCGAAATTTGGCCAGATGCGCCGATTTATGTGATTGCCAAAGATCAGAAGCTGGTCGATGAATTCTTACCTGGCCGCACTGTCAACGTCAGTTTCTTGCAGAATTTTCCCGGCATGCCGAAAGCCTTTAAATATTACTTGGCGCTCATGCCCCGGGCGATTGAGTCGTTCGATTTATCTTCGTACGATGTTGTTCTGTCCGATTCGTCGGCGTACGCCAAAGGGGCGATCACCAAAGGCAAAACTAAGCATATTTGTTATCTACACACGCCGACTCGCTATTTAACAAGCGATAAAGAGGAGTACCTGGCCACTGCACCGATTCCTCTCCCGCTGATTGGTCGGCCAATTGTCAAAATGATTTTAGGAGGACTGACAAAATGGGATCTAGCGGCCAGCACGCGACCGGACTATTTAATTGCAAACTCTAATTACATCGCCGCTCGGACCGAAAAATATTATCAGCGGACACCAGACGAAGTGATTTTTCCGCCAGTTGACACAAGCCGGTTCAGAACTTCCGACAAAATTGGCGACTACTGGTTGACGCTGGGCCGAAATGAGCCGTACAAGCGAACTGACTTAGCAATTCATGCGGCCAACCAACTCGGCTTAAAACTAAAAGTGGTTGGTGGCGGGACCAAAATGACTGAACTGATGGCAATCGCGGGGCCAACAATTGAGTTCGTCGGCCGGGTAAGCGACGACAAATTAGCCGATCTTTACTGCCACGCCATCGGCTTAATTTTTCCACCAAAAGAAGATGCTGGGATGACGCCGCTGGAAGCGATGGCTTCCGGCCGACCAGTAATTGCGTACGGCGAAGGCGGGGCGCTGGAGTCGGTTGTCGCAGGAGTAACCGGCGAATTTTTCGCCGAGCAAACCGTCGATTCACTCGTGGCCGTGCTCAAAAACTTTGACGCCTCAAAGTACGATCCCCAAGAGATCCGCACCCACGCCATGCAATTCGACACAGAAATATTTAAAACCAGAATTCTCAAAATTGTTGAAAAAGTATTATGAGGTATTTTTGACATCCGGCTTTCGGTTGGCTACTGTTTAGTTCTCGCGCCACACACCGCATCCGCAGTGTTGTGGATAATAACAAAGCGAATAGGATAACCCGTTGCACTGGCTAAAAACACCGGTCTAGAACGATGTGGAAGACACGGGTAGTTCGTAAGAGGTAGACTTCTCGTTACGACAGTCGGAGCAGGTGCAAATGTGCCGACTAGCTTTCAGACTCCTCATGGCGAAGCCAAGTCTGGCTTCGCCACTTCTTTTCATCTTCGGTCCTCAACTTTATTATTAAGGAAGTGATGATATCTTTTTCTTGGCTTGGTTTTCTCCATATATTCGGGTAAAATAGACTAAATGAGTGCTGAATATTCTGCCAAACAAATTACTGTTCTAGAGGGTCTAGAACCGGTCCGCAAAAGGCCGGGAATGTACATTGGCGGAACCGGTATCGAAGGACTTCATCATTTAGTTTGGGAAGTTTTAGACAACGCTGTTGATGAAGCGATGGCGGGGCACGCTAACCATGTTTCGATCGAGCTGAATGCCGACGGCACCGTTTCGGTCGAAGATAACGGCCGCGGGATTCCGGTTGATATTCATGCCACGACGAAAGTCTCGGCGTTAGAAACCGTTTTAACCAAACTCCACGCTGGCGGTAAATTTGGTGGCGAAGGCTATAAAGTTTCCGGCGGATTGCACGGCGTTGGTGTCTCTGTCGTTAATGCCCTATCCGAAACGCTCAAGGCCGAAGTTTTTAAAGACGACAAACGCTATGAGCAAGAATACGAGCGCGGCAAACCAAAGTATGTGGCAAAGGAAGTCGGCACATCTGACAAGCGCGGGACGCGAATTACTTTCAAGCCCGACTCCCAAATTTTTCCAACGATTGCCTTCTCACGCAAAACGATCATCGATCATGTCCGCCAGCAGGCCTATTTAACTAAGGGCATCTATATTGCCATCAAAGACGATCGAACCGATGAAGATGTTCCAGCTGAAGACAAGCAGTATCCAGCTAGTTACAACTTCCATTTTCAAGGCGGCATCGCCTCTTATGTCAGCCACCTAGTTCGTCACAAAAAATCTTTGATCGACAAGCCAATCTATCTAGCCAAAGACGTTGACGACAACCAAATCGAAGTAGCGCTGACTTATGTCAACGACTACAACGAGCATGTTTTCACCTTTGCTAACAACATCCACACCATCGAAGGTGGTACTCATTTGACCGGTTTTCGCTCGTCAATCACACGGGTCATCACCGATTACGCTCGAAAACTTGCTGGCAAAGACGCCGATATGACAATCGTCGGCGAAGATATTCGCGAGGGCTTAACCGCAGTAATTTCCGTTAAACTGCCTGATCCAGAGTTCGAAGGTCAGACCAAATCGAAGCTAGGCACCCCAGCTATGCGCGGCCATGTCGAAACCGTTGTGAACGAAGGTTTGCAGCGTTGGTTTGAAGAGCATCCTTCAGAAGCCCGAACAATCGTTGAAAAGATTTCATTGTCGGCTCGAGCACGATTAGCCGCCAAAGCCGCTCGCGAAGCGGTCGTTCGCAAAGGCGCCCTCGAAGGTATGACCTTACCAGGCAAACTAGCCGACTGCTCCGAACGCGATCCCGCCAAAAGCGAGCTATATATAGTAGAGGGAAATAGTGCGGGCGGTAGTGCCAAAAGTGGCCGCAATCGCAAATTCCAAGCCATCTTACCTTTGCGTGGTAAAATCCTTAATGTTGAAAAAGCCCGTTTAGACAAAATGCTAATCAACGAAGAGATCAAGTCGATGATTGTTGCCATGGGCATGGGCGTCGGCGAAGAAAAAAATGTCGACAAGGTTCGCTACCACTTTATCGTGATAATGACCGATGCTGATGTGGACGGCGCCCACATTCGAACGCTCTTGCTAACTTTCTTTTATCGTCATTACCCCGAAGTTATCGAGAAAGGATATCTCTACATCGCCCAGCCGCCACTTTTTGGTGTGCAGTACAAAAAGGGCGTTGAGTATGTCCACAGCGAAGCTGAGCGCGAAGAAGTCCTGACAAAAATCAAAAAGGACAACCCGACCCTCACGGGCGTCAACGTCCAGAGATATAAGGGTTTGGGTGAGATGAATCCGGAGCAGCTCTGGGAAACAACGCTTAACCCGGCCAATCGAGTTTTACTGCGAGTAACCGTTGACGATGCTGAAAAAGCTGACGAAATCTTTTCCGACTTAATGGGCGAAGATGTCCTGCCCCGCAAACGCTTTATCCAGAACAAAGCAACGAGTGTAAGGAACCTAGATATTTAAGATGGCAGAAGAAGAGAAAGATATTACCGAAGAACAGCCAGAGGAAGAGCAAGCTAGCTCGAAGTCAGAGACGAAAGTAATCCCCGAGCAGACCAACTTTGGCGTGATTAAACCTCGTCAGATTCACGACGAGATGAGCGAGTCGTATCTAGACTACGCCATGAGTGTCATCGTTGCCCGGGCCTTGCCGGATGTTCGTGACGGCTTAAAACCTGTTCAGCGCCGTATCCTTTATGTCATGCGCGAGATGGGCTTGTCAGCCAATTCCAAACACCAAAAATGTGCCAAAATCGTCGGTCAAGTGATGGGTCTTTACCATCCGCACGGCGACTCCTCGATTTACGAAGCCCTCGCTCGCATGGCGCAGTGGTGGAGTTTGCGCATGCCATTGGTCAACGGTCAAGGAAACTTTGGTTCGATGGATGGCGACCCAGCGGCCGCCATGCGTTACACCGAGGCCAAACTTGTCACCGCCACTGAAGCACTTTTGGCCGACATCGATAAAGATACGGTCGATTTCCAAGATAATTACGACGGCACGCACCGGGAGCCAGTCGTGCTACCGGCTCGCTTACCAAACTTACTAATTAACGGCTCGCAAGGTATCGCCGTTGGCTTAGCGACCAATATTCCACCGCACAATGTCGGCGAAATCATCGACGGCTTGCTGTTGCTACAAGAAAAACCGGAAGCTGACATGGACGAGTTAATCGATATTATTAAAGGCCCAGATTTTCCGACCGGCGGTATCGCCTATGGCCAAAACGATATAAAAGAAGCCCTTTCGACTGGACGCGGCCGAGTAGTTGTTCGTGGCCGAGCCGAGATACAAGAAGAAAAGAATCGTAGCCGAATTATTATTAACGAACTACCTTACCAAACCAATAAAGCCACCTTTGTTACCCACATCGCCGATTTAGTTAAATCAAAACGAATTGAAGGCATCAGCGATCTTCGCGACGAGTCCGATCAAAAAGACGGTGTTCGTGTCGTCGTCGAGCTCAAAGTTGGGGCGCCGGCCGCAAAAATCTTAAATCAGCTCTATGAATTAACCGAACTGCAATCTGTCATCCACTATAATTTAGTCGCTTTGGTCGACGGCATTCAGCCACGACTGCTCAATGTCATTGAAGTGTTGAGCGAATTTTTGGCCCACCGTATCGTGGTTGTGACTCGCCGAACAGAATACGATTTACGGATTGCTCAAGCTCGAGCCCATATTTTAGAAGGGTTGAAAATCGCCCTCGACCATCTTGATGCCATCATTAAGCTAATTCGCGCCGCCAAGGATCGCGATGAAGCTAAGACCGAACTAAAGAAACAATTCGAGCTAAGCGAGCTTCAGGCCAACGCGATTTTGGATATGCGCCTATCGCAATTGGCCAACCTTGAGCGTCAACGAATTTATGATGAATACGACGCGATCATGAAACTAATCGCTGATTTAGAGGATATATTAGCTAAACCAGCCCGAGTCCAAAAGATTATCAAAGATGAGCTTCTAGAAATGAAGTCCAAGTTTAATATCGAGCGCAAAACTGAAATTCGTCCCGAAGCGCTGGGCCAACTGACGGCGATCGATTTGATTCCTGAAGAGTCGGTCCTGATTAGCCTAACAAGGGGTAATTATGTTAAGCGCCTCCCTGCCGATACTTACAAGAGCCAACAGCGAGGTGGTAAAGGCGTAATCGGGATGCAGACTCGTGAAGACGACGCGGTGGTGGATATTACTTTTGCCTCAACGCACGACGACATTATGTTCTTCACCGATGCTGGCCGAGTTTTCACCATTAAGGCCTACGAGATTCCGGCTTCCAGCCGTCAGAGCAAGGGTATCGCTTTACCGAACTTAATCAGGATTAACGCCGAAGAGAAAGTGACAGTTCTGATCACCATGCCAGATAAAGATCGGGCCGGCTTCTTCTTCTTCGCGACAAAACTCGGCGTCGTTAAGCGGGTGGCCACCGAAGCGTTCAAAAACGTGCGTAAAACCGGCGTGGTGGCTATCGGTCTCAAACCGAAAGATGTCTTGCTTTGGGTTAAGCGAACCACCGGTAGCGACGAAATCGCCCAAATGACCAAGAACGGCCAAGTCATTCTGTACAACGAATCAGAAGCCCGAGCGATGGGCCGTAGCGCTGCCGGAGTCCGGGGGATGCGCCTGAAGGGTGACGACGAAATAATTGAAACGACCGTCCTAACAGGTGAGAGCGAAGCAATTTGTGTCATCTCTAAAAACGGTATCGGCAAAAAAGTTGATGTTAAAGAATTCCGCAATCAACATCGCGGTGGTTCCGGTATTCGGATCGCTAAGCTAAATGCTAAAACCGGCTTGTTGGCCGGTGGCACCGTTATCACCAAAGAGTCTAAAGATTTAATTATTGTCTCCGACTCTGGTCAAGTGATCCGAATTCCGATTGCTTCGGTCAAGAAACTTTCTCGTCAGGCCTCGGGCGTAATCTTAATGCGTTCGAGCGGTAGCGACAAAGTTGTTTCGTTGACTGTTGTTAATGAGGGCGATGAGGCTGAAGCGACCGAGGACAAAGCCGAAACACCAGATGTAAAGAAGTCGTCACCAACAGATTCGACTCTTCAACCGAACTCAGAGTCGCCCAGAGGGAATCGAGGGGCGACCAGTTCAGCGAAAAAGGGGAAGAAGTAATGTCTGATAAGAAGGTTCTGCAACTGCCCGAGTCAGTTTCGGTGCGGGCGCTGGCCGATAAACTTAAGGTCAATGCCATCGATGTCATCGGAAAGCTTATAAAAAATGGTGTCATGGCGACAATTAATCAGTCGATCGATTACGATACCGCCGCCCTGTTAGTCGAAGATTATGGCTGGACGGCCGAGCCGGAAAGCTTGAGTACCAACATTATTACCAAGAGCACCGACACCAAATCCTCGATTGCCCGCCCGCCAATCGTCACGATCATGGGTCATGTTGATCACGGCAAAACTTCGTTATTAGATTTCATTCGCCAGTCAAATATCACGGCCGGTGAATCTGGCGGCATCACCCAACACATCAGCTCGTATCAAATTGAGTTTAAGCAGAGCGACAAACAGAAGCGCAAAATCACTTTTGTTGACACCCCAGGCCACGAGGCCTTTTCGGCTCTTCGAGCTCACGGCGCCAGCATTACCGATCTAGTTATTTTGGTGGTCGCGGCCGATGACGGTGTCAAACCGCAGACCGTTGAAGCTCTTCATCATGCCCGCACTGCCAATGTGCCGGTCATTGTCGCCATCAACAAATTTGATCTGCCCGGAGCCAACATCGAGCGAGTCAAACAACAGCTGGTTGAACACGATCTGGCTCCGGAGGAGTGGGGCGGCAAAACGGTCGTTGTGCCGATCTCGGCCAAAACCGGAAAGGGTGTCGACCAACTGCTAGAAATGGTTATTCTGACAACCGATCTACTTGAGCTCAAAGCCGATCCGGCCGCGGCGAGCGAGGGGATCGTTATTGAGGCCAATATGGATAAACAACGCGGTCCGATTGCGACGGTGCTTATATATAATGGAACGCTTCGAGCCGGCCAAGTTGTCGTCACCGGTGGGACTTATGGCCGAATTAAAGTCTTAGAAGACGACCTGGGTCGCAAGATTGCCACGGCTGGTCCAGCCACCCCGGTTGTGGTCATGGGATTGAAAGATGTGCCGATTTTCGGCGATCGGTTGATCGCCGCGCCGAACGAAAAAGTTGCCAAAACAATGGTTACTTTTAGCACTGACAAGACCCGAGCTGCTGCTAGTGAGGACGATAATCATCTCCGCCTGGTGCTCAAAACTGATGTTGGTGGTTCACTGGCGGCCCTGGAAGATTCTATTTCTAAATTGAAGGTCAAAGACGCCACGGTCGAGATATTATCGAGCGGTATCGGCGCCGTTAACGAAAACGATATTAATTTAGCCAAACCGGCCAAAGCCCTGATATTTGCTTTCCGTTCGACACCAACCAAGCGAATTAAGGACTTGGCAGAAAAAGAGGGCGTTGAACTGCGAGAATTTTGGATTATTTACGAAGCCCTCGACTTACTAACCGAAAAGTTAAAGAAAATTGCTACCCCCGTTTATGTTCGGGAAGAATTGGGTCGCCTGAAAATCTTGCAGGTTTTCTCCCAGAAAAAGGGGATTGCCATTGCTGGAGGCGATGTTACTCAAGGTATTGTAGCGATGAGTGACGAAGTTGTCGCTTATCGCGACAAAGAAGAAATTGGCACCGCCAAAATGACTGGTCTTAAAATCGGTAAAGTCGTGGTCGACCAAGCCGAAGTCGGCGAGCAGTGCGGTGTCGGTCTGGAAGGCGCCCCGGAACTCGAAAAGGGCGATGTCTTGGCCTTCGTCAAAATCCGCGTCGAATAATCAAGTCATCTATCTAAACCATATTGCACCTGGCAGGTGCTTATGGGCGTCACTTGAAAGTTTGTGGTTGATACTTGATACTTAAATCTAGGAGGGGATATACAGACACTGAAGGACATTTGGCAAGGTTGGATGCAGTTTGGTGTCGGGGACACAACGCGCTGGTTGTATTTTTCGTTCGATATTTTGCTGGTCGCGTTAATTTTATACCTTATTGTTCGAGCTTTTAATTCCCGAAAAAATATTAATTACTTTGCATTAATCGGCTTGGCTTTAGCCGTACTTGTTATCAGCGCCTACATTACCCTACCTGGACTCCATGTGGTGGCGCAATTTGGCTTGGTCCTGTTAATAGTTGGCCTGCCGTTCTTCTTAGATGATCGCTGGCTAGGACTACTCGGCCGTGATGACGCTAATACTACCAGTCCCGCCCCGCCTTTCCTCAACCCCTTTTTAATGGGCATATTTTCCATCATCGGGGCGTTTCTGGTCGTCGGTTTAGTTAGCGGCATTGGAGCGAAAACATCTGAATTACCGACTGGCGTGCCGCTCGTGGCCGTCAATTTACCCCAGGGCATGTCGGCCAGTTTTGGTAGTCAGGTCAGTGCCAAGGTGATTGTCAGCGCCGAAAACAGCAAGTGGCGGTCGCTAACAGCCGATAATTTCTCTGCGACAGTCGATGTTGCCAAGCAGGGCGAGGGGACTTACGATTTGCCGATCAGTATCACTTCTAAGGTTCCGGATGTGACTATCGTTCGAGTTAATCCGGCTAATGTCGTCGTCACAGTCGAGCCAGTCATCAAGAAAACTGTCACCGTCGTTGTCAAATTTTCCGGTAAAGCCGGCAACAATCTAGTGCCCGACGAGGCGATTATTAACCCAGTCAAAGTTGAAGCCAGCGGACCAAAATCGGTTCTGACCGACTTAACGCAAGCGGTTGTACAAATTAAGCTTAATGGTGAGACGCAAAAGTTCAGCCAAAAGTTCGGTCTGGTCGCTCTAAATTTCGCCGGCGAGACGATCGGCTCGGTTAGTTTCACGCCAAGCGAGGTGGAGACGACAGTCAATTTAGTGGCGTCAGGAAACCTCAAAACCGTCGGCATTCGTCCGATTACTACCGGCCAGCCGGCCAGCGGCTTCTGGATAAAATCGATTACGCTCGACCCGTCGATCAGCACGGTGACTGGTTCGGCCGACCAACTATCTGCTCTTGCAGAACTGGCGACTGAGCCAATCTCGGTTGCTGGCTTGAGCGTCGACACAACCCTATCAACAACGTTGGCTCTGCCTAGCGGCATCACCAGCGCTGATAATACCGGTAAAATCAGCGCTAAAATCGATCTTGAAGCGATCAGTAGCGTTAAAACAATCAGTCCCGAACTTAATTACGATGGCTTAAACGCCGGACTCAAAGTTACATCCGTCAGCCCCACCTCCGTTTCGACTCTGGTTTCCGGCCTATCGAGCGTGTTGGCCTCCTTGGTTGACAGTACCGTCAGCATTAGACTCAATCTGGCGCCGTATCAATCAGCCGGCACCTATTCCATTACCCTCAAATCCACTGACTTCACTCTACCTGACGGCATTAGTTTAGTTAGTTACTTGCCCTCGGCGCTAAGCGTTGTGTTAGAGAACCGCTAAAACATGACCGATAACCCACGATGAATTCGTTGAAGAGATTTCTCCGCCGTCACTCGTTTGCCATGATTGGGCTCGGGGCGATTTTAATAATTTTGATTTCGGGTATTGCGGTCGATTGGAAAGGTTATTTGTCTCCGGACTCAGGCATCACTGGCAGTGTCGGACCGACAACTATTCGCTTGAAATCAAGTGATCATTCTAAGGTCGGACAACAAAAAATTACTTTACCAAATACTATAACCGATACCACTAGACCAGAGTACGCAGATGATATCAGCACTGGAGCGACAATACTAAATAAGAATAATACTAATATTAAAATTCCCAGATTCCAGCTTGAGGTAGATTATAAATGAGGAAAGTTGGTAAAGTATTTTTAGCTGTCTTAATAACCATAAGCGTTTTCAGCACTCCCATGACAGTTCAAGCAGCTGACAATTGGAGTAGTGCTAGTGGCTTGGGTTTTGGACAACCAACAAACATTAGTGCGACGAAGTTGCTTAGCTACGGTAACACTCTAATGGCCGGGACGGAGAATGCTACGGGTGCCCAGGTTCGCCAAACAACCGATTTATCTTTTCCTTCAGGAAATCAACCGCCAGTCGGTTTTAGCAATCTTGATAAAACAACGGCTTTAGTGGAATTTCCAAACACGGTCGGGACGAAGTATGTTTACGCTGGACTCAGACCCCAGGGAGCAGGGAGTGGAATGATATTCGCATTTGATCCAACTTTAAATACTTGGTTTAACGCTAGACTACCATCTTCCCCACCGGGTCAAGGTCAAAACAAAGACATCACATCTTTGGCGGTTTTTGAAGATTACCTTTACGCCGGCACCCTCAACTTTAACGGTGCTCAAATATGGCGACTGAAAAATACTGAAGATCCTCGTAATCCTAATTGGGAGCAGGTAGTTGCCGGTGGTTTCGGTAGTAACGGTTACTATGCTGTTCAACATATTTTCTCAATTGGTCAATCGCTATTTGTCTCGTTTTTGAATTCAGGCCAAGGATCCACCGGGTGTCGTTTAATTAAATCTGTCAACAACGGTAATCCTAACACCTGGCAATCATTCTTTCCCGATGGTCTTCCTAGAACTATGACGGAATGCATTGGTTCTTCGGCCGAATTATTTGGTATTACTTATGTCGGTTTATCAAAACGAGCCAACGGCGCATCTGACACCCTATACCAGACATGGGATGGGGTTAACTATGTAAAATTGCTCATGACTTGTTTCCTACAGGGAAGTGCACAAACCTGCCCCGGTAACAGCTTTGGTTTTAGTAGGGGTGCTGTCACATCCTTGCGGACTTTGGCCGACCGACAGCTAATGATTGGGACGCAGGAAGGAAATTTTTACCGGTCTTGTCCGTCACATGTTCTACCGCTAAGCTCCGAATCATTTTTTTATCTTTCTATCGATCGAAGTGATACGGGATTTGGAGGTTATTCGGTAACTGATATCGCCGTTCATAAAGACAATATCTTTGTTGCCGAGGGTCGAGGAACAGGCAGTGTTAATCAAGGTTCGACAAATGTTGCTAAAGTCTGGAGAACGCCGATTGATTCGCTTAGGTCATTTCCTGGAGACAAATGTGGAATTTTGCCAGATCCGGCCAGTCTGGAGATCAACTTACCTGCGAGCCAGATTTACACCCCCAATCAATTGCGGTTTGGTGACCAGCTTTATACATTCGACGAAACCAGTCTTTGTTTTAAGGCAAACAATCTTTGTTCACCCAAAATAAGTGTAGATCGGGTCAATAACAATCTAGTTGATAATACCTTCCGGTTAACCATAAAAGATATTGTTAAGGGTGATGGAATTAATTTAGATGATCCCGGAATGCAAAATTGGGGGGTGAGGTTAACATATAAAGAACGGGTGACATTTGCTGTTTTTAGCAATGTGGTTGCATCTCTTAGAAGTCAGCCACAATCCCTTGATCATACTTTTCTTGGGGACATAAACTGTGTTCCAGCCCAAGTAGATGTGGCTATCAACCTATGTTTACGATCCAGGATAGCTCTAAATAATCCCACCGAGCGTCCAGGCAACCCAATTAACCAAACTTTATTGCAAAGCATTCCTATTGATGTCAACCAAATTAATGTCGAGGGTAATGTGGCCGCACCAGGGCAAGTCAGCGGTTTTACGCTCGATTCCAATGCCGTGGCCGTCGGTGGTGCGGTTAATATTGAGGGTTCAACTAGCACGCTTGATAACTATATTGATGGTCAATCAGAGGTCTTTGATTGGAACCGCATTAGTCTGAAAATGGGCGAACTTTATACCCGAGGGTTCGGTCTTGGAACTGGTGTCAGTAGCGGCAGTTACTCCGAAGCGAATTGGTTTTTAAATTCCAGTACAAACAATCCGACCAACAGTAACAGCAGTACCTTTTCGTCCCCACCCGAGGGCAAGATTTGGAAAGTGAACGGTAATTTGACGCTCGGTCAGAATAATCCGATTGCTTTTCACGATGCCGGCACAATTGTAATCGATGGCGATCTGAATATCAACGGCAGACTATTTTGCGAGACCAATACTCGACTCGGCTTTATCGTCCATGGCAAAATAAATATTAATACCGACTATGTTGGCTGTGGGGCTTACACTGCTCTGGGTCGAACTGCCAGCAATAATGATGGGACAATCACTTTCAAGAATGTCTCAAGCGGCCAAGTCAAGGGTATTTTCATCGCCAAGAATTCGATCAAATTGCCAAGCAAGATCTCGCTAACCGGCCCATTCAATATTGATTACGACTCCTTATTTGCTGCTAACCCAACCGCACTCTATCAGGAGCTGCTGAATATTGTTTTCACTACCTCGTCTTGAGATGAGCTTGACAAAGAATCCGGCTAATTAATAATAAAATTATGAGAATAAATAAATTCGCAATCAGTATTGGGGTTACCGCACTGGTTTTGGTTAGTATATCGTTAGTTATAATCGCTGGAAGTACATTTAAAGCTCAAGAAACCGACACTGGCTTAATTCTTACCAATACGCCAACAACCAGCGTCCCATTTTATGATCACTTAACTCAGATGGGGATAAGAGAGGAGTCACAGCGGAACTTTACTCTCGATCTTCTTACTTACAGTAGTGAACTGAACGCAGGGGGACAGACACATATTCTAATGAATAATATCTTCGCGGCTTTAATGCCTGTTTGGCAGACGACCGAATTTCAAACCGCTCTAGAAGTAAACGATATGGATACAATAACTCGATTAGCTGACCCGGCACTCAATCCTTACCGAGTTGAAATTGATCGCATCTTTGGCAGAATCCAATTATTGCTCGATAGAAACCAGGTATCTGCCGACTTTAATAGAAGGCATTTTAGTTTTCATCTTCCTGGGGTTGGCAGAGTTGAGGCAAAGACGATACTTTGCGAGGATCAACGACCATTACCTAAGCCTTTCGACAAAATACTACCAGGGTGGTGTTTAGGGGGTCATCAGAACGGTTCACCGTGGGATGGAGGAGACTCAATTATTGGTCCTGGCGGTCGACCCATTATTAAATGGGGCGATAATGCGTATGGTAAACCTGGTGTCGCGATACAACCGGGTGGTGGCAACTGGGGTATTAGTGGCACAATCGTTCCATCACTCAAGCCACAGGGAAGAGACCTAATTAAGCCAAATATTGATATTGGTGGTGGCTCGGGCGGAATTTGGATTGCACCAGGCGATGGGGGCCGGGGGATCATTATCGGAGGCACTGTTAGGTTTTAAAAAACTCCCGCCCAACAACTGATGCTAGGCGGGTGATGAGTGAAAACAGGTGTTAGTTCCCAATCTTGACTCGTCCAATCGGAATGAACAGGAAGCGAAGTTCGGCGTAGTTTGCGCGGTCGAACATCCCGGTTGAAAACCGAGGTTTGTCGTAAACCGCAGCGCCGTAGAAAAGAGAACCCCAGCCCTTCGAAGTGAGCCGGAAACTTTCGCTTCGCGAGTAAGTCAGACGAAAGTTGCTGTAGTCAAACCCGGGGTGAAGATACTGACCCATTTGCGGTGCATACTGGCCAGTAACCCTGTAGTCGAGTTTGATTTTGAGCTTGTCCTGATCAGAAGCTGACGCAGCTGCTAAAGCCAGGAATGTAATAAGTACAAGGCAAACAAACCTAAGCACATTGCCACCTCAAGCCAAAGGTACCTATTAAGTCATAAAAAGTCAATAGTCGGCGGGATACGCCTCGTGAAGCTCGCGGATTCACCGCTCGCTATAGTGGCCGGTCCGGAGTACGGCCACTTCGGCTTGGGACTTCATCCCGTCGCCCATAGTCGGCGAGATACGCCTCGTAAAGCTCGCGAAAGGCATTTTCATTGCCAAAGGTAATATCAAACTGCCGAGCAAGATCTCACTAACTGGCCCGTTCAACATTAAGTACGATGCCTTTTTCGCCTCCAACCCCACCGCCCTCTATCATGAGTTGCTCAACATCGTTTTCACAACCAGTTCGTAAATACTTTAGTTGACAAAAGACTCGCTTGTCGTAATGCTGATGTTATGCAAAGTAGACAAACAGTAATGACGGTTCTTGGGCTACTCCTAGGAGCTTTTGGGTTGGTTTTGCTTAACTTCGGCAACGCTCCAATTACATCGAAAGCTGAAAGCGAAGAGTATACTTCTACTTGGAAAGCGACAAAAATCCTGACCGTCGAGGGTACGATCGGCTCGGGTCCTTCCGCAAAATTTACCGGCAAAGCTGGAATTGGGGTCTGGGAGTGGAGGGTAGACGGCACAATTGGTGAGACAACAAGTTATACTGAGACTTGGTCTGCTCCAAGTCTTGACGGCGTATCTTTTACTGTACCCGCCGGTCGCCGTGGTTGTAATATTGAAGGTGTCGACACCGGAAGAGGCAGGGAAGAACTCCAATTGATGGCGGGTTGTTGGACGTCGCAAGGTGCTTTTAATGGGGGACCGGACACTACTCGTTACAGCTTTCAGACCACGACTATCGGAGGGTTCGACGGCACAAAAACAAGGGTAAATGTTGGCTCGGGCGATCAGAAGACTACGTCTTGTATCAAACCGCCCCGCAACGATAACGAAACAGAATGTATTTTTCAAAGCGGAAGTTACAGTTTTCAGGATGTCCACGAACCCGGCTCCAACTCCCGAATGCGTTGGTTGGGTAGTGGTACGCTCACACCCCTACAATGGACTGTTGTTGGAGAGATCAACACCCCTTAAATTAAACAAAAGCCGGCAACCTTTTCTTGCAAGGTGGCCGGCTGATGGATTCAATCCCACTCATCGTCTTGGGCTAGGCTGAACCCGATCTGGACGGTGCTGTTAGGCGCATCAGAGAAAGTGCCTGTTCCAAGCCCCTCCCACCACTTAGTTTCGCGGTTGTAGGCCAGTTGGCCGCTGGCCGACATAACGATGTTGCTGCAACTGGCGTTGTTCACGGGAACAGTCAGTACAACGGTGATGTCGAGAAAATTGCCAGTCTTGCGGACACTTCCCGCGATTGAGCATCGCGGACCCTGACCGGAATAGCTCTTGGCAGAGACGATATTGCCTTCGCCGTCGAGCTGGATGTAGAAGTCCGAGTAATGGCTGCTCGTGCCATCCCCAGCCGTACCGGTGTACTTCTGGCCGTAGGAAAAACTCCCGGCCGCCCCGCCGCCGCCGCAGCCGACGACTCCCATGACGATTGTAACGACGATCAGCAGAAGAACTGCCAAGCCCATTTTTATACGACTCATTTCGATGTGCTCCTTACAACGACTTGATCGTTGTTTCTCTGCAGTTATTGTAGTTTAAAAAAATCACCAGTCAATAGTCGAACCTCTGGTGTATACTGAGAGCAATTAATGTTTAAGCAAAAGACTGACAAACATACTCGTTATGGTTTACCGGAAATGATTTTTTTTGTGGGGGCATTATTGGCATTAATGGGAGGAATGAGCCTTATTTCGACGCCTTCAGCTGCAGAAGTTAGCTCTACGAGTCGGAGTAGTTCCCCAAGTGTCATCGAGCGTAAGCTATCAATCGAAAATGCTATTCGTAATGGGCGAAAGACCTATCAATACGATAGCCGATTGATTCCCGGTATTGGCACTATCAGTGACCCAGGGGCGTATTTAAAAGATTTAGAAGATAAAGCCAAGATAGGGCAGTAATACATAGAATTTCTAAATTGAGTTACAAATCCGTCTTTGAGTTTTAATCGGTTTTGTCAGACTACTTTAAGTGCTACATTAATATAGATGAAGCAATCTGGTCGCGAAGAGCGGACGATACGATCGATCCACACTAATCTAATCTATGTTGTGGTAGCGGCGATTATTATCGCCCTGATTGTAATGTTTAACTTCAGTCGTCAGGGCCTGCTCGGGCCGATAAAGGGCGGATCTCTCCGGGGTATGACTTTAAGATGGAAAATTAGTGAGCAAGATTCTAGCAGAAAACTTTTAGTGAACCAACTAGAAGGTCCTGGTACTCCGGAATATGACCGCGATTGGCCAGAGTCAGTCATCGCCTTAGAAAGAGATAGTAACGGTGATTTAGTGGCTCTACCGAGATTTCAGGGTCAGCTAGAGTATTGCACTACAAATCCAATTACATGTCCATAATACTTAAAAAGACTTTCTTAGCGTTACTTTCTCTCTTTATCCTGATTCCGACGGCGCAGGCATATAGCCCACCGCCAGCAGGAAATATCCTATTATTTATTCGTCAGCAAGCAAGAATCACCATCGAATTGCCCCCGAAACTAATTATGACGCCTGACAAATTAACCTTTCCTCAATCTGGAGTTGTTTACACATTTAATGGAGAAAAATTTGAGCCTGAACAGGGACAATATTTGGATCATAAAGTCACAGTAACAACTAAAGGGGGGCCGCCTATTAACGGATCTACTGCTGGTGATTACTTTCTTATTACCATCAGCGGATTTAAGAAAGATGAGCCCCCTAAAGCCAAAGACTTCCAGTTAACATTTATTCCTACAGTCAACAAGAACAATATCAATAAACTCGAAGACTATCTAAAACGAAGATCAAGAGATACTGCCTACTTGTCAGATTCTGGCTGTAGTAATGGGAGTCAGTCCCACATCTGTCTAAAAACAATCACTAAGGTTAGTGTCAGCGGTCGCACTTTGCCAGAGGCCGATCTATTCCAGACTATTCCGCTCAAAGGCATAATCGTCAGCGGTAACTCGGCTGCTCTCAATGGGACATTAGACGGTTTTATCCAATCGGGTACTGCTCTCGCGGTTGGTAAGAGCGTCGGCACCGTTGTAGATGGACGAGTCATTAGTGGCTATGACAACGATAGGATCTCCCCAATAAATTGGACAAATATTGGAGGTACGTTAAGTAATCAATTCAGTCTAAATAGGTTGACTAACGTGACAAGGGCCAATATTTACAACGATGAGATTTGGAATCTTAACTCTATCGATAAATTTTCTCCACAAGATCCACTAAGAAACACTTTTTCGACTCCTCCCGAGGGAAGGTTATGGAATATTCATGTTGATCCTGCCAATTCCAATTCAAATGGTTTCTATCATATCGGTCGAGAAAATGACAGTAGACCGATAAACTTTTCTGGAGCTGGTACTATCTCGGTAAGCGATATAAATACCAACAATCCGAGCGATATAGCAGTGGTGATTCATGGTGGAGTTACTTGTGCGCCTGGGACGCGATTTGCCTTAGTTACAAAGGGCGATATAATTTTTACGACACCACCTAACGGCGACATATCCATCGAGTGCGGTTCCTATACATCCCTAAATGGCAATATAATCTTTGGAAATAATAGCGTCATTAAGAAAGGAACAGTGAATGGTATCTTTATAGCCAAAGGCGATATTTTGCTCCCAGATCCCGATCGATTGACCGATACTTTCAATATCAATCCTGACACTAATATCCTTAAGAATCCGCCTGTCCTCTTGCGTGAATTGCTGAAGATTGTTTTTGGAGTAAGTTCATGACGGAATCGTTTACCCCAGTCGGTAGCCACCAAATGTCTATTCCTAGATTTTTACGTGATTTGAATTTCGGTCATTCTTTGGGATTTGGGGTTTGGGATTTGGGATCTTCTTAAGATGCTTGTTGATTCGGTCGATATCGAGCTCAAAGCTGGCGACGGCGGCGATGGAGTCATCGCTTGGCGCCGAGAAAAGTTTGTCGCCCGCGGCGGTCCCGAGGGTGGCGACGGCGGTCGCGGTGGCAGTATTATTTTACGCACTAGTCACAACCTCGATACCTTGAGTTCGTTTCGTTTTCGCAAAACTTTCAAGGCCGAACGCGGTCACAACGGCGCCAATAAAAGAAAAACTGGTCCGGCCGGTGCCGATTTGGAGCTACTCATTCCGACCGGAACTCGGGTAATTAATCTGGTTGATAATCGTGTTGTGGCCGATTTAACCACCAACGACGAAAGCATCGTCATTGCTCGAGGCGGTCAGGGCGGACTGGGTAATGTTCACTTTGTTTCCGCAACCAAACAAAATCCCTTCGAAGCCACTAAAGGCACGCCCGGCCAGGTCTTGAATGTCAAATTAGAGCTACAACTAGTGGCTGATGTCGCCCTAATCGGCGAACCGAGCTCCGGTAAATCGTCAATTATCAAAGAGTTGACTGGAGCCAATGTCCGAATTGGCGCTTATCATTTTTCCACAACCGAACCAGTTCTGGGAGTTTTACAGCTTGGCGATCAATCCTTAACTTTGGTTGATTTACCTGGGTTAATCGAAGGCGCCCACCGAGGCAAGGGATTGGGTGCGGAATTTCTCAAGCACACCCAGCGAGTTCGAGTGCTGTTGCATATTCTTGACGGGACCGACCCAGATCTTGGTCGATCAGAATCGGCGGTGCTGACTGAACTAGAAAAATACGACTCGACCTTACTTACTAAACCCCGAGTGGTGGTCATAAATAAATCTGACTTGTTATCACCGACTGAACGTAAGGCAATCCAAAAAAAATACCCCGATGCTGTTTTGATCAGCGCTACTGTTGGGACCAACCTTAAGGAACTCCAAACTCGCTTAACAGAAATTGCCTATTGACAAAGACTTAGATTCAGCTATTATTACTCTCGTAATAGGTTGGGGAAAATAGGGGAAAATATTCAAACGACAAAGTGTCGAGGGTGTTTTGCTCCATATCGGAGTGGCTTTTTGTTTAACTAGCTAGGAGGAATACTGCGCAAGTTGTTTCGCCCATTGGAAGCTCAGGAGGGACTCTCGAATTTAATTGAAGTACAGCTGAAAAGTTACGGCTGGCTTTTTGATGAGGCAATCGGCGATCTCTTGAACGAAATTTCGCCCGTTGAAGACTTTACCGGCAAACTCTTTTCGCTCGAATTTGGCAAATACACCCTCGATCCAGCTAAATATGACGAGAAGACCGCCAAAAGCAAGAATCTTTCCTACAAAGCGCCTCTGCGCTGCCAGATTAAGTTAACTAACAAACTAACCAACCGCACCAAAACTGGTGAGGTCTTTTTGGGTGACTTCCCGCTGATGACCGATAGGGGTACCTTCATTATTAATGGTGTTGAGCGCGTGGTCGTCTCCCAAATCGTCCGTTCCTTCGGGGTCCTCTTTACCAGCGAGACAATCGGTGGCCGCAACCTCTTTGGTGCTAAAGTCATTCCAAATCGGGGCGCTTGGCTGGAGTTTGAAACCAACTCTCGTAATGTAATCTCGGTCAAGGTCGACCGCAAACGACGCATCCCAATCACCACCTTTTTACGCGCCTTGGCCAACATGGAAGACAAACAGATCAAGAATCTCTTTAAGGATGTTGACACGAATAAAGATGCTCAATACATCGACTCCACCCTCGCCCGCGACCCAGCCACCACTTACGAAGAAGCGCTGGTCGAAGTTTATAAACGAATTCGCCCCGGCGACTTAGTTACTCCCGAAACTGCCAAAACTTACATTGATACCATTTTCTTCAACGCCAAGCGTTACGATTTGGGTCGAGTCGGTCGTTATAAAATGAACCAACGACTGGAAATGGCTGTGCCCAACACTGCCAAAAACCGGGTCTTACGCTTAGAGGATGTTGTCGAAACAATCAAAGAGATTATTCGTCTTAACAACACTCCCGGTGCGACCGCTGATGACGTCGACCACTTGAAGAATCGCCGGGTGCGAGCCGTTGGTGAACTGGTTCAAAATCGAATTCGAGTCGGTCTACTGCGCGTTGAACGAATTATTAAAGACCGTATGAGTCAGATCGCCGAACCAGACGAAGTCAACCCAATAGCCTTAATTAACTCCCGTCCAGTCGCCGCGATTTTGCAAGAGTTCTTCGCCTCATCGCAGATGAGCCAATTTATGAACCAAACCAATCCTCTGGCCGAGCTGGAGCATAAACGAACCCTATCAGCCACCGGCCCAGGCGGTCTATCGCGCGAGCACGCCGGCTTTGATGTCCGCGATGTCCACCGCTCTCACTACGGTCGTATCTGCCCAATTACTACTCCTGAAGGCCAGAACATCGGTTTGGTTGGCTATTTGGCATCAAATGCTCGGGTTAATGAGTACGGCTTTATCGAAACGCCGTTTCGCAAGGTTGAAGTTAAGGCCGGCAAGGCCCGGGTCACTAGCAAAGTTGAGTATCTCGATGCCTTTGATGAAGAAAAATACACCCTGGCGCCGTTCTCAACAAAACTCGACGCCAACGGCAATATCCTTGGTTCGAAAGTAATTGCTCGTCGTCACGGCGAACCCATAATTGAAAGTCCGGTTAATGTTAATTACATCGATGTCTCACCGCAACAGACCGTTTCGATCTCATCCGCTCTCATTCCTTTTGTTGAGCACAACGACGCCACTCGTGCCTCGATGGGTTCGAACATGCAACGACAAGCTGTCCCGCTGGTTAAGCCGCAGGCGCCAATTATCGGTACCGGGCTTGAAGGCGCTGTTAAAGATTCGGGCCAATTAGTTGTTTCCGAAGACGACGGAGTTGTCACCTACGCCGACGGCGAACAGATCCGAATCAAAACCGGCACCAAAGAAAAGACCTACACCCTCTCAAAGTTCGTTCGTTCTAACCAAAGTACCTGTATCAACCAACGCTCGACGGTTAAAATCGGCCAGAAGGTTAAAAAAGGTCAAGTCATTGTCGACTCGTCCGCTTCGGCTGATGGAGAACTGGCAATCGGCCAAAACATCGTCGTTGCTTACATCAGTTGGGGTGGGTACAACTACGAAGACGCCATCATCGTTTCCGAGCGTCTGGTCCGCGACGACCGCTTTACCTCAATTCATATTGAAAAATATTCAACTGAAGTTCGAGACACCAAGCTCGGCCCCGAGTTAATAACTCGCGATATTCCTAATGTCGGTGACGAAGCCCTGGCCAATCTTGATGAACAGGGGATCGTCCGTATCGGCGCCGAAGTTTCATCTGGCGATATTCTGGTTGGTAAAATCACTCCTAAGGGTGAAACCGAACTGACGGCCGAAGAAAAACTCTTGCGAGCGATCTTTGGCGAAAAAGCTAAAGACGTCAAAGACACTTCGTTGCGTTTGCCTCACGGTGAGCGCGGCAAAATCGTCGAAGTTAAAATCTTTTCCAAAGATATTGGCGACGAATTGCCGGCTGGTGTTTATCAACAAATCGAAGTCTCGATTGCCCAGCTGCGCAAAGTAACTGTTGGTGACAAAATGGCTGGCCGACACGGTAACAAAGGTGTTATTTCCGTCGTCTTGCCGGAAGCAGATATGCCGTTCTTGCCTGACGGCACGCCAGTCGATCTAATTCTTAACCCCCTCGGTGTCATCTCGCGTATGAACTTGGGTCAGATTTTAGAAACTCACCTTGGCTGGGCCGCCCAAAAGTTAGACTATAAAGTCGCCTCACCCGCCTTCTTCGGTGTTCCGGTTGAAAATATCGTCGCCGAACTGAAAAAAGCCGGACTACCAGAAACTGGCAAAATCCAACTTCGCGATGGTCGAGCTGGCGACAACTACGACGAACAAACGACTGTCGGCATTAAATATATGCTCAAACTAATTCACCTTGTCGACGATAAGATGCATGCTCGTTCAACTGGCCCGTACTCGATGGTCACCCAACAGCCACTCGGCGGAAAAGCCCAGTTTGGTGGTCAGCGCTTCGGTGAAATGGAAGTCTGGGCGCTCGAGGCCTACGGCGCGGCGCACAGCTTGCAAGAAATGCTCACTATCAAATCCGACGATGTTATCGGCCGAGCCAAGGCTTACGAAGCGATTATTCGGGGCGAAGAAATCCAGAAACCCCAAGTGCCGGCTTCGTTCGCCGTGTTAGTTCGTGAGCTACAGGGCTTGTCGCTCAATGTTGAAGTCATTGAAAACGAACAGCGTTTACAAGAGCTCGAAAGCCAACGGGCTTTAATGCAAGCCGAGGTTTTTGCCTCGGGCATGAAAGTTGATGAAGAAGCGGAATCGCTGGATTTGGCATCAGATGAACTTAAAGAACCAGAAATGGACGAGCTTGAGCTAGCCGAAGAACCGGAAGAAATTAAAGCCACGAAGAAGGAGAAACAATAATGAGTGAATTGAAGCTCAATACCAAACCAGAAAAGGCCGAGTTTAACCTCCTCAATTTTGAGGGATTGCGCTTGCGCGTCGCTTCACCAGACGATATCGAGAAGTGGTCGTACGGCGAAGTGATGAAGCCGGAAACCATTAACTACCGAACTCAAAAGCCAGAACGCGACGGTTTGTTCGACGAACGGATTTTTGGCCCCACTAAAGACTGGGAATGTTACTGTGGCAAATATAAGCGAATCCGCTACAAGGGTGTTATCTGCGATAAATGCGGCGTCGAAGTGACGCGTAGCTCCGTTCGTCGAGAACGGATGGGCCATATTGACTTGGCTGTGCCAGTTGCCCACATTTGGTATGTTCGCGGTGTCCCCTACATTTTAAGTACTATTCTCGATATCTCTGTTGGCGATTTGGAAAAAGTTATTTATTTCGCCAGCTTTGTCGTCACCGGCGTTGATGAACAGCTCAAAGCTGATGCTCTAGCCCAACTCGAAGGGGAGTATAAAAACGCTAAAGAGATGCTCAAAGATTCAGTCGAGCGCTTAGAGCAGCTGGAGATCAACTACAAGCAGACCAAATCCGACCTCCAGTCGTTAATGCCTCGCCAAATCTTGCCGGAAGCTAAATTTCACGAAATTTCGTTACGCTTCGGCAACATTATTCGGGTCGCCATCGGTGCCGAGGCCGTTTTGGAGCTATTGAAAAAAATCGATCTTGACGCCGAAATCTCTGTCATTAAAGCTCACGCCAACAATGTTCAGAGCAATACTTACCGCCGTTTGATGAAGCGCTTGCGGGTCCTGACTGATATGAAGTTGGCCGGGATTCGAGCCGATTGGCTAATCATCGGCAAATTGCCGGTTCTACCGCCAGATTTGCGACCGATGGTTCAACTAGACGGTGGCCGGTTTGCCTCCTCTGACTTGAACGATCTTTACCGCCGGGTCTTAAACCGCAACAACCGTTTGAAGCGTTTGATGAACCAAGGGGCGCCAGATGTTATCGTTCGGAACGAAAAGCGCATGCTTCAGGAAGCTGTTGACGCCCTGATCGATAACTCGGCGCGTAAGGGCCAAACCACCGCTGGTGGTCGTCAACCAAAGTCATTGTCAGATATGTTGCGGGGCAAGCAAGGTCGCTTCCGCCAGAACCTGCTCGGTAAGCGCGTCGACTATTCTGGCCGATCGGTTATCGTTGTTGGTCCAAACTTGAAGCTCGACCAATGTGGACTGCCGAAAGTGATGGCTTTAGAGCTCTTCAAACCATTTGTTATTTCCAAGCTCATCAGTGAGGGTTATGTTCATAATGTTAAAAATGCCTCCCGTTTAATCGAACGAGGCACACCAGAAGTCTGGGAAATTTTAGAAGCAGTAACCAAAGACGCTCACGTCCTCTTAAACCGAGCCCCAACCCTTCACCGACTCGGTATTCAGGCCTTTAGCCCGCTCTTAATTGAGGGCAAAGCCATTCAGCTTCACCCGCTTGTTTGTGCCGCCTACAACGCTGACTTTGATGGTGACCAAATGGCTGTCCATGTTCCACTCTCAACCCAAGCTCGACACGAGGCCAAAGAGTTGATGCTTTCCAGTCACAATTTGCTCAAACCGGCTTCGGGTGAACCGTTGGTCACCCCACGACTGGATATTGTTTTTGGTATTTTCTACTTAACCAACGAACAGGTTGGCATGGCTGGTGAAGGACGCATCTTTGCTTCGGTTGAAGAAGTTGATCTTGCTTACCAGCGTGGCGGAGTTCATCCTCAAGCCAAGATTCAGCTTCGGACCAGCGAAGGTCGAATTGAAACGACTGTTGGTCGGGCGTTGCTAAATGCCGTTCTGCCAGAAGGCCACCCCTTTGTTAATGAAGCTCTCGACACCAAACTGCTAAAAGTGATTATCCGTCAAATCTATAAAATCTACGGCCAGGCCGAAACGGCTCGCGTGGCTGATGATTTGATGCGTCTTGGCTTTAAGTTTGCCGAGAAGTCTGGTATGACGATGTCGATTTCAGACATCAATGTCCCCGAGCAAAAGCCCAAGCTTATCGCTGAAGGCGAAGAAGCCGTCGACGAAATTATGAAGCGCTACCGACGCGGTTTGATTACTGATGACGAGCGCCGCAAATTGTCGATTGAAAAATGGACCGAAATTCGTAACCGTATTCAAAAAGAGGTTATGAACGATCTACCTAAATCACGCTCCATTTACACGATGGTTACCTCTGGCGCTCGTGGTTCGGGCAACCAGATGACCCAACTTTCCGGTATGAAAGGCCTGGTGGTTAACCCAGCTGGAGGCATCATCGAAGTGCCAATTATCTCTAACTATAAAGAAGGTCTGTCGGTCTTGGAGTATTTCATTTCCACTCACGGTTCACGAAAAGGTAAGTCTGATACTTCGCTCAAAACTGCTGATGCCGGCTACTTAACTCGTCGATTAGTCGATGTGGCCCAAGATCTAGTCATCACCATCGAGAACTGCAACGCCGAGCGTGGCAATGTCGTCCGCGAAGCAGAGTCGCAAGAATATGGCGAAACATACCAAGAGCGACTACTCGGTCGGGTTAGTATGGAAACTGTTAAAGGCAAAGATGGAAAAACCATCCTCAAGGCCGGTCAGGAAATTACTGAAGAGATTATTCTCGGCCTAAACACGACCGACAAGACCGAATTATTGGTTCGCTCTGCCCTCTACTGCCGAGCGCCGTGGGGCATCTGCCAGAAGTGTTACGGTCGCGATCTCGCCACCGGCGAACTAGTCGCTATCGGCACCGCCGTTGGTATCATGGCCGCTCAAGCAATTGGTGAGCCAGGCACCCAGCTGACAATGAAAACCTTCCACATGGGCGGTGTTTCAGTCGGCGACATTACCTCTGGTCTACCGCGGGTAGAAGAGATTTTCGAAGCCCGCCCACCTCATAACCCCGCTATCCTGGCCGAAATTTCGGGCAAAGCTCTTGTCAGTGAACATAAAGACAAACAGCTGATTGAGATTATCTCCGACGAGATTCTTAAAGAATCCTTCGAGCTAATTGAAGATTACCAACCGTCGGTCAAGAACGGTGATGTCGTCAAAGCCAAACAAGCCGTCGCCATGGCCATCGATAAAAAGGCGATCCGATCCAATATCGGCGGTCGCGTCAACATCAAGGGCAAACACATAACGATCACTTCGCTTGAACCGGTTTCAGTAAATTACACCGTTTCGCCAGATATCAATGTGATTATCAAAAACGGCGATATGGTTGAAAAGGGCGCTAAGCTGACCGATGGCCATATTGACCTCAATCAATCGCTCGATCTGCGCGGTCTAGAAGCAACGCAGGCCTACATTATTAAAGAAGTTCAGAATATTTACGCTTCTCATGGTGCCGCCGTTAACGAAAAGCATATTGAGATTATTGCTCGAGCCATGTTCGCTAAAGTCCGGGTCTTGCAGGGTGGCGACTCGACCTTCCTGACTGGTCAAGTCATCGACAAGCTCGAGTCCGACAACATCAACCTACGATTGAAAAAGGAGAATGTTCAGCCAATTGATTACGAGCAAATTGTCCTTGGTATCACCCGCGCATCGCTTAACACCAAGTCGTTCCTGTCGGCGGCAAGTTTCCAGGAAACTACAAGCGTCCTAATTAAGGCCGCTATGAAGGGTCAAGTCGATCCGCTCCGCGGTCTCAAGGAAAATGTCATTATCGGCAAACTCATTCCGGCCGGTACTGGTTATGGCGTTGATGTCAAAATCGACCCGACCGAAGTCGAAGTTGGCACTGCTCTCGCTAGCCCTACTGTGAGCGCAGCGAAAAGCGAGCGAAGCGACAAAACCACCCCGGAGGTTAAGGCTTGAGCCCAGCGCCAGCTCAAGGTATACTAATCAAATGCCAACCATAAATCAGTTAGTTAAGTACGGACGCAAGAAAACGACGGAAAAGTCCAAGTCTCCGGCCCTTCATCGTGGTTTCAACTCGTTGAAAAATAGACCGGTCGAATATCCGGCTGGTCGCCCGTTCATGCGCGGCGTCTGCGTTAAGGTAACTACAACAACTCCAAAGAAACCAAATTCGGCTTTGCGAAAAATTGCTCGTGTTCGCCTCACTAGCGGACAAGAAGTGACGGCTTACATTCCCGGCATCAAACACAACCTTCAAGAGCACGCCCTGGTCCTGATTCGCGGCGGTCGCGTCAAGGATTTGCCTGGTGTAAAGTACCACATTGTTCGCGGCGTCCTGAACGCCGAAGCAGTTGAAAACCGCCGCCAAGGTCGCTCAAAATACGGCGCTAAGAAACCAAAGTAAGATGCGTGGAAAAGTTACTATAAAACGGCCGCCAATAAACTTAGATCCTAAATATCAGGATCCCACCCTCACAAAACTCATTAATAAAGTGATGATGGGCGGTAAAAAAGAAACGGCCACAGTCATTGTCTATTCAGCTCTTGAGCGTCTGGCTGCCGAACAAAAAATGGAAGTACCGGCAACACTTAAGCTAATCATCGAAAAAGCTTCACCAATTCTGGAAGTAAAATCTCGCCGTGTCGGTGGTGCTAACTATCAAGTACCGATGGAAGTTCGGCCAGCTCGTAAAGTCATTTTAGTGATGCGCTGGTTAATTGCTGCTTCCCGTAATGTTAAGGGCAAGCCAATGGCCGATGCGTTATATAATGAAATGAAAAACATTCTCGAGGAAACCGGCACGGTCATGAAAAAACGCGAAGATCTGCACAAAATGGCCGAAGCCAACCGCGCCTTTGCCCACTTCGCAAGATACTAAGGAAATGGGTAAAATCTCTCGTCGCGAAAGTCTACTTATTTTGGTCTTCGCCGCGTTTGTTTATATCGTAATATTCTTCGTTTCTGGCAAAGAGCACCGAGGCGATATTAGTATGGGATTCACGCTTGGATTGCTTTTTGCCATTGCGATTTCTTTGATCAAACCAAAGGAAAACAATGGCTAGAGCATATCCCCTCGAAAGAATTCGTAACATTGGCATCATCGCCCACATTGACGCTGGTAAAACGACCGTTTCTGAACGGATACTTTTCTACACCGGCAAAACCTACAAAATGGGTGAGGTTCACGAAGGGGCTGCCGTGATGGACTGGATGGAGCAGGAACAAGAGCGGGGGATCACTATTACCGCTGCCGCCACAACCGCTTTTTGGAAAGAACACAACATCAACATCATCGATACGCCGGGACACATTGATTTTACAATTGAAGTTCAGCGATCTCTACGTGTTTTGGATGGTGCGGTCACAGTTTTTGATGGTGTTGCGGGAGTTGAAGCTCAAAGTGAAACTGTTTGGCGCCAAGCAGATAAATATAAAGTTCCACGAATTTGTTTTGTTAATAAACTCGATCGTATTGGGGCTGACTTTAAATACGTCGTTAAAACAATTCAGGACCGTTTGGGCGCTAAAGTGGCTGTTATGCAACTGCCGATCGGTGAGGAAGAGAATCTCAAGGGTGTTGTCGACTTAATCAAGAATAAAGCTGTCGTCTGGAAGTCCGACGACTTAGGCAAGGAAGCAACTATCGAAGAAGTGCCAGCCGACATGAAGGAGGAAGTGGAGAAGTATCGCCACAAACTCATTGAGCAGATCGCCGAAACTGACGAGGCATTGATGAGCAAATATTTCGAAGGGACCGAGTTGACTGAAGCCGAACTCAAAGCCGCATTGCGCGTCGCCGTTTTGAAAGTGGAAATATTTCCAATTCTGGCTGGTTCAGCCCTTAAGAACAAAGGCGTCCAAACACTTCTTGACGCCGTCGTCGATTACCTGCCTTCACCGCTTGATGTCCCGCCGCTCAAAGGGACTGATGTTAAAGACGAGGAAAAAGAGATAGTTCGAGCCGTCTCTGACGACGAACCGTTTACCGCCTTAGCTTTTAAAGTGGCGACTGACCCGTTTGTCGGCTCCCTTACCTTCTTCCGGGTTTACGCCGGTAAGCTTTCCGCTGGATCTTATGTGTTAAATAGCTCCAAGGGCGACAAAGAGCGAGTCGGTCGGATTGTTCGCTTGCACGCCAACTCCCGCGAAGATGTGACTGAAGTCTACACTGGTGACATCGCCGCCGCCGTTGGCTTAAAAGGTACTACCACCGGTGACACTTTGTGTGATGAAAAATCTCCGATCATTTTGGAAAGAATTGTTGCTCCAGAGCCAGTTATTAAAATGGCGATTGAGCCGAAAACGAAGGCCGATCAGGAAAAGATGGGAGCCGCTCTGATGCGTTTGGCGGCCGAGGATCCAACCCTACGTTTAAGCCAAGACACCACCACCAACCAAACTTTGATCGAGGGAATGGGGGAATTACATTTAGATATTATCGTCGATCGAATGCGACGAGAGTTTAATGTTGAAGCCAACAAAGGCGCCCCGCAAGTTGCTTACAAGGAAGCGATCACCAAATCAGTCAAACAAGAAGGCAAATACATCAAGCAAACTGGCGGTCGTGGTCAGTACGGCCATGTTTGGCTGGAGATCGAACCCTTGGAACAGGGCGGGGGATTTGAATTTGTTAATAAAGTTTTTGGTGGCGCTATTCCGCGCGAATTTATTCCGTCGGTTGAAAAAGGCGTCCGAGATGTTCTAAGTAAGGGTGTTATTGCCGGCTATCCGCTCGTTGATATTAAAGCCACTCTTTACGACGGCTCGTATCATGACGTCGACTCCTCGGATGTCGCCTTCCAAATTGCTGGGGCGATGGCTTTCAAAGCCGGCGTTCGTAATGCCGGACCAGTGATTCTTGAGCCGATTATGAAAGTTGAAGTGACGACGCCAGACGAGTTCTTCGGTTCGGTCGTTGGCGATTTAAATGCTCGTCGCGGTAAGGTGCAGGGTTCGGAAGAGCGTGGCAATTCTCATATTGTCGACTGCCAAGTGCCTTTGAGTGAAATGTTTGGTTATATCACAGAGCTTCGCGGCATGTCCCAAGGTCGGGCCGCCTACACCATGGAATTCGATCACTACGAAGAAGTTCCCCGCAACATCGCCGAAGGCATCATCGGGAAGTCACCGACTGCGAAAACAGACGAAGAGTAATACACCCCATACGTCTCGGAGGTGTAATGGCGCTGACCCCTGTAATTATCTGACCCATAACTACACCCCAGGGGTGTAGTTATGGGTCAGGGGTGTGATTTTGAATAAATAAAAGGCCTCGGCGCAGTTGCGCTTCGGCCCTATTGACTTGGCTAGAATTTGGGGGCTCTGGAATGCTGAAGATCTTTTGCAAGGTCTTCGGGTATGCGCCCTGTGAATAGAACGCGAATCGCTACCAAGAATGCCCAAAGTCCAAATCCGAGGTCGTGCGAGAGATTTTCCCAAAATGAAGAGGTACGTTTCATAATGTCCACTCCTTGAGTTTGTCTAGAAGCATTATATCATTCCAGTACTAACGCCTACTAGTATCGGAAATAAAACAAAAGAAAAGGGCCTTGGGGTATTGACACCCAAAGGCCAGGGAATACACACTACTTCGGTGCCTTGTCTGTCGGTTCGTCTTCGAGCCAGTAATGAACCGATGTCGCAACTCCCACAAACGCCGCGACGATCCCGCACGCGAAAAGTCGGACAGCCCACGAGCTAGTAGTGGGTTGTGGAAAGAGCAGGGAAGTTGCGATCATCCCCACACCCACCGCTAAAAGACCGAGTCCCAATTTCACTCCTCTTCTCATAACCCCTCCAACGACCAAAGATTACTGACATTGTATGTTCTAACCCCAGTTTAGTCAATCCGTAATACGAAACCATTACGGACTTTGCGGTGGAGCGTTACAGACAGTTGACGATTCCGAGATATACCTGTTACAATTGAACTCACTTTTTGTTACAATCAAGTTAATTATTAATAGCTAAGTCAAAGGAGAAAGGTAATATAAATGGCAGACAAATTTGAACGCAATAAGTTACATGTCAATGTGGGCACAATTGGCCATGTTGACCACGGTAAAACCACCTTGACTGCCGCGATCACCAACGTGCTCGCGAAGTCGGGCAAGGCCGAGAAACGGGCCGTTGATCAGATCGATAACGCGCCAGAAGAAAAATCTCGCGGTATTACCATCGCTACCTATCATGTCGAGTACGAGTCCGACAAGCGTCACTACGCTCATGTCGACTGTCCGGGTCACGCTGACTATGTCAAGAACATGATTACTGGCGCCGCCCAAATGGACGCCGCTATCTTGGTCGTTTCCGCCCCTGACGGTCCGATGCCCCAGACTCGCGAACACATTCTGCTGGCCAAACAGGTTGGCGTGCCATATGTTGTTGTTTATTTGAACAAGTGCGACCAAGTCACCGACAAAGACCTCTTGGAATTAGTTGAAGAGGAAGTCCGCGACTTGTTAACCAAATACGACTACCCAGGCAAAGACACTCCGATTATCAAGGGATCAGCTTTGAAAGCCCTCGACGGTGACGCCGAAGCCGAAAAATCTATTAACGATTTGATCGAAGCGCTGGACACTTATGTCCCAGACCCTGTCCGTGAAACCGACAAACCGTTCCTGATGCCAGTTGAAGATGTCTTCTCGATCAAAGGCCGAGGCACCGTTGCCACCGGTCGAGTTGAACGAGGCACTGTCAAGATTGGTGAAGAAGTCGAAATTGTCGGCTTGCATGCCACCAAGAAAACAGTTGTTACTGGTGTCGAAATGTTCCGCAAGATGTTGGATTCTGGTCAAGCTGGCGATAACATTGGTCTTCTAGTTCGTGGTTTGGAGCGTACCGATATCGAGCGCGGCCAAGTCATCTGTAAACCTGGTTCAGTCACACCTCACACCGAATTTGAAGCTGAGTGTTACATCCTTAAAAAAGAAGAAGGTGGTCGCCACACTCCGTTTACCAAGGGTTACAAACCCCAGTTTTACTTCCGTACGACCGATGTCACCGGTGAAGTTGAACTGCCAGAAGGCCAAGAGATGGTCGTTCCTGGTGATACCGTCACCTTCAAAATCAAACTAATCCAGCCAATCGCCATGGAAGAGAAACTCCGATTCGCTATCCGCGAAGGTGGCCGAACCGTTGGTGCCGGTGTTGTTACTAAGATCACGAAGTAAGGAATATAATTCGCACCTTATCAAACTCGAAACTTAAAACTTGATTGCATGGCAACATCAACAAAACGGGAACAAGCCAAAACAAGCATCCGGATAAAGCTCAAGGCCTACGATTATAGGGTTATTGACCGGAGCGCTAAAAAGATTATCGAAACAGCTGAACGCACCGGTGCTGTTGTCGCCGGGCCAATCCCTCTGCCGACCGAACGATCGTTAGTGACGGTCAACCGCTCAACCTTCGTCCACAAGGACGCTCGGGAGCAGTTCGAAATCCGCATTCACAAACGCATCATTGATGTTCTGGATCCAAATCCAAAGACGCTTGATGCCTTAATGAATCTAGATCTACCGGCTGGTGTCGACATCGAAATCAAGACTTAAAAACCGAAGAAACTAAAAGCAAAAAGCCCAGGTAAACTCCTGGGCTTTTTGTCGGGCTCCTGGCTGTGTTACGCTCAGTGTCATGTCGCTAAGCTCGTCACTCACTAATCGTTCAAGATGTCGCTATCGCTCGTCTTTCGCCTGCAGCTCAAGATGACCCAAGAGGAAGCCCTCAATATTCTCAAAACTGGTGCCAATGTCTTTCTGACCGGCGAGCCGGGGAGTGGCAAAACACATACTATTAACGAATATGTTAGATACTTGCGCTCTAACGGAATTCAACCGGCCGTGACCGCCTCGACTGGCATCGCTGCCACCCATATCGGCGGATTGACGATTCATTCTTGGAGTGGCATCGGCATCAAACACAGTTTAACTAAACGCGACCTCAGCAGTATTGCTGACAACAAGCGGGTTGCCAACCGCATTAAAAAAACCAAGGTGCTAATTATCGATGAAATCTCGATGCTGTCAGCCGAAACGCTGATGATGGTCGAAAAGGTCTGCCGAACAATTCTGAACTCGAACCTACCTTTTGGTGGGCTCCAGGTTGTGCTAGTCGGCGACTTTTTCCAACTGCCACCGGTACAGCGCCGTGTCGTCGTCACCGACGAGCAGAGTTTTTTTCCTGACACTGAAGATGAGACAGCTCTTTTTGCCTTTGGTTCACCAGCTTGGCAGGAACTCGACTTGACGGTTTGTTATTTACTCGAGCAACACCGTCAAGAAGATCTGGAATTTCTGTCGGCCCTCAACGCTATTCGATCTGGTGCAGCGACTGAAACCGCCAGGGCTTGTTTTACCGCCCGGGTCATCACTACCATGCCCGAGCGATCAGCCACCAAACTCTTTCCCCACAATGCCGCCGTCGATCAAATCAACGAGATTGAACTGTCGAAGCTCTCTAGTGCTTCACACTCTTATTCAATGCACAGCCGCGGAGCGCCACCGTTGGTAGAAAGTTTGCAGCGACACTGCCTATCGCCATTTCAGCTCGAATTAAAGATTGGCGCCAAAGTGATGTTTACCAAAAACAATCCTGAACTAAAGTTCGTCAACGGGACGCTCGGCGAAGTGATCGGTTTCAGTCACGACAATTCTCAACCGATTGTCGAAACTCGATCCGGCCGAACGATTATGGTCGAACCGATGGAGTGGGCTATTCAAGATGATGCCAAAGTACTGGCCGCTATCAGCCAGTTTCCGCTTCGGCTGGCCTGGGCCATTACTGTTCATAAAAGTCAGGGGATGTCGCTCGATGCCGCCGTCATGGATCTGCGACAATGCTTCGAATACGGCCAAGGCTATGTGGCGCTTTCTCGTGTCCGCACGCTCGATGGTTTGTATTTGCTCGGCTTTAATGACCGAGCGCTGGAGGTTCATCCAACTGTTTGCGAACAAGATGCTCGCTTTCGGACTGCTTCCGAAGAGGCCCGTCAACAATTCGGCGCTATCGATCCGTTAACACTAAAGAAACGCCAACACGATTTTGTCAAAGATTGCGGTGGAACGATTGGAGCTGGTCTAACGCCGAAAGTTATTAAAGACTCGACCCATCAACTCACTCGACAGTTAGTCATTAACGACAGATTGACTTTGCAAGAAATTGCCAGAAGCCGCGGTCTAACCATCGGGACGATTATCGGACACCTGGAAAAGCTGGTTGCTGAACTCGATCTTGTTGCCGCTTCCGACCTGGCCACTATCAAACCCAAATCCTCCCGTTTTGAGCCAATTAAAAAAGCACTGGACGCTGTTCAAAGGAAAGAAGGCCAGATGTTTCTTTCCCAAACCCGTGAACTGCTCGGTCCCGACTATTCCTTTGATGAAATCCGTCTGGTCCGCCTGTTTCTGTAAATTACACAACACAAACTAATTCATGTGCACCTGACGGGTGTTGAGTCGTTTTTTACCAAAGATCCGGAAGATGATGTAATGTATTTAGATAATACTAGTAAGAAAAGGAGGATTAATAATGTCTATCGTGGAAGAATCAGAATTTAAGGGGAATGCCATGATCGTGCTGAAGAATGATGAAGAAGACAAGTTTCCGTTTCAGTTCGGGGTTAAAAAAGCCAAGCTGATTGTCGAGAATTTTGACGCCATCAAAGCGTTCGTCTCCAAAAACGATAAGTAGAGCCGATACAGCTGTCTTGAATTTGTCTACTAGAATTGGGCCGGGTTGTGCTCTTGCACATCAACCACCCGGCTAGGTTGTTGGTCCAAATTTGCCTCCTACTGTCAGAGTTTTAGAGAGGACCTTCTCCATCAATAATCTAACCAGAATATCGATTGAGAAGAATAGCGAAGTTGCCAAAACTAGCGGGTCAAATCCATCATCTTTTCAGCAATTACTCTAACTTGTATGATGGCGTCATGTTTCGTGATCAAAACTTTTAGCTCGAAAAGGAATGAAGATTTTCGTTAAGGTAAAACCAGGATCTAATCAGAATCTCGTCGAACAGATTGATGCGACACATTATGTTGTGTCGACAAATGCACCACCAGTGCGAGGTAAGGCTAATGCGGCAGTGATTGAGTTACTGGCAGATCATCTGCATTTGGCCAAAAGTTTGTTGTCTATCAAGCGCGGCGCCAACACCAAGCAAAAAACCATCGAGATCACTACTAACCAAGAACTTTTTGAATAAAAAAGTCCCCGCACAAGGCGGGGTTTCGGACCAATTGTGGCGGGGTCAGAAGTTGAACTTGAGTTCTGGATTACCGCAGCCGTGCTTCTCGCAGAACCGCTCCACGGCAACTCGTGTATTTTCCCTAAGTGCTCTAGGGATATCGTCGTTGACGCCAGGCACGATTACCTCGGCCAACTTGCTGGATCTTACAGGTACACCTTCTGCGGCTACGGTGACTTCGAGAAGGTTTGGGTCTGTCCGTTCCTCGCCAATCCAGGCCGAGATATAGCCAGCCTCTCCTCGGAGGACCTGGATCGCATCGAATCGTGCGCGTAGTGTTGAGATCAGTTCGTGCAGCTCTTCGTTTCCGATCTTCTCGTGAAACACATCTCCCCAAAGCGTTAGTGAAAAGGTCAACATGTGCGAACACCTCTGCTGCATATTTTACCATAGACTCGAGGGAAAACCAAAAAGAGGGTATTATAAATTCGAAGGGAGCGTGAATGAAAGGATATTTTGGAAATATTGAAGAGCTGACCATCGCGAACGAGAATTTTCGACAAGTGTTATACACCGGCCCACACAGCCAACTGGTTCTGATGAGTCTCAAGCCAGGTGAAGAAATCGGTGAAGAAGTGCACGAGGTTGATCAGTTTTTCCGTTTCGAGCGGGGGACAGGGAAGTCGATTGTCGATGGACATGAGTATGTTGTGGGCGATGGTGATGCGATCGTCGTGCCGGCTGGCGCTAAACATAATATTATTAACACGTCAGACGCTGAATCGCTCAAGCTTTACACGATTTACTCACCGGCCAATCATCGGGATGGCGTCGTTGCCGAGACCAAGGCTGACGCCGAGTCTCATGAAGAGCACTTCGACGGTAAAACTACGGAGTAAACCTTAATGAGATTGTTTGACTAGACAGATTGGTTTTGATTCTGCATGATCAATACATGGGAAAAAAATGGCTTTGGATTTTAAGTTCGTTAGTGATCGTGGTCTTGATTATCGCGGGAATTTGGCTGATAAGGAAGCCAGTTGAGCCAGCAGTTACTAATACTACCGCTCCAGAGTCCACTGCCAAAACTGACACTCCGACAACCTGGACAAAAACTGGCGCCGCCGTATCGGGTCAGTACGCCGATGCCGACACGGTCAAGCTAGCCGACGATAGCTATCGAATGTACTACGGCATCCAACCCGAAGTTGCCGGCAATAACTTCGAGGTCTATTCATCGACTTCTGTTGATGGTAAAACCTGGACAAAGGAAGCGGGAACTCGCAAAACCATGGCGACCTTTCCCGAGGTAGTCCAATTAGTTGATGGAAAGTTTCGGATGTATTTCCAGTCAGCTGGCGTAATTAAAAGCGCAATTTCCACCGATGGCCTATCGTTCACAGACGAAGCGGGTTCTCGAATCGACAAAACCAATGATTTGAGCTTGATCTTTGATAATGTCGCCGCTCCGACAGTTATTACTCCGTCGGTTGATGGAGTCTTTACGATGGTTTACCGTGGTACCATTAACACCCCATACGCTGGCGAGAAGGTGCCTAATCAAAATACTCAAATCTTACTGTGGGCAACCTCACCCGATGGATTAACTTGGACTAAAAAGGGTCTAGCAGTTGATAGTCGAACATCTTTATACGGCTTGGCCGATGGACCGGAACTCTTTACCTGGAAAGACGGGACAACCAGACTTTCGTTCTGGAGCTATGCCGGAGTTTTCTGGTCAACATTTAAGGATGGGGGGTTTACCACTCCCGAAAAAGTTTTTGCCTTAGCTGAAGCCACGGCCATGAATAAGTTCCCGACCCCCACTCCAGGCGACCCGACTTACGCCGAATTCAACGATGTCTGGTATATGTACTACGGTCAAAATACTAGTATCGATTACGCCGTCGCCAACAACTAAGCTACTACTATGGTTTTTCGAGGATCATTTCGAGACTTGTGCCTTGATATTTCGTCCTCGAGAGACTAGAATGTTTTCATCTACTGTCCGCTAGTGTCCTTGGGAGGAATGTTACAAGTGGATGTACATCATATGTCATGCCTTGAAATCGTCACTGAAGTCAAACTCCTGAATTCACTTGAAGTCATTGCTTTCATCGAATTTCAGGACTCGTTGGACATTGGATTTAGGTCCCCAAATGAATCTGACAGCCGGAAGTTTCTGAACGCTCTTGAGTCCGTAAAGATAGAGCTCAAGATCGGTCCGCTAATGTCAGATAAGCAGATTCGTTTCGCGTCTCATATCGAAAAAGACCTGCGCGAGTTCAGGACTTGGGGCGCCGCTGATGTTGAACGCTCTAAAAATCGGTGCCTAGTCATGGTCTACAACTTCGGTAGACTTTCGGATTATGGTAGAGCCCATCTACGAGAGGTCCTGGCTGAATTTGGCGAGTACTTTCGACTCAAACCCCAAGTTGACTGGGACTCTTGGAGTGGAAAAGCCCAAGTTTTAGCTGCTGTTCAGCACAAGCTAACACTATAGCTCGGTCCGTCACGGCCGAGCTAGTTTTAAATTAAAAATTAGCCCTCGCTCGCGATGCGAAGGCCATTGGAGAAGCGGGGTCCTTTCCCGCGATGTTGCTGTCATAGTTTCCCTGCCGTCATTTCCTCGCGAAGCCAACAACAACGCTAGCTTAACAGGTCGTTAATAAAAAAAGAAGCCTCATCTATTTGCGTAGACGAGGACTTCTTCCACGATTTGCACCAAGGGTGGGTTAAGATTGACAACGAGCTCGTTGTCGTCGGGCGAGGCGCAAACTCCGCCACCGCTCTCCCTAAACACACTTACCCCGTGGGAGGATCCAGCTGTGTTTTTTAGAACAACCTCATTTTAACTTTTTCATAGTAGCCGATTCACATTGTTGTTCTTGATGCGCTTAAGATGCGTCGTAGCAACGGCAGAGTGACATTATCAGCTCTGTGGCCACTTGTTGACCTTACTCAATATACACCCTTTTTGGCAGTTGCAAGAGCAGAAATGTCACTACCGAAAACTAATGTTGACAGCGGCTGTGTAAGGAATACAATTCAGCCTGGATCGGATCATTCCTGATGTGGTCCAAGGATCCAAGTTCAGCTGGTTTTCGGTACCGGCTAACTGTGCAAGTGAACCTGCCAAGCAAGGAGTCGCCTACAAAGCACGCGCTACGGCGGCTCCCTAACTTCCGGACCCTCCTGTGGCTCACGCGATCGCGTGGGCCACCCTTCTTTTTTGCCGATATTTTACGAGCTAGTCAACCAGTTGACTGAAGACAAAAATCTTGCCATAATATCTAATATGCTTGCGCTAAGAGCGGAGTTAATAATTATTGAAATTCATGAAAGCAATTCTTGGCCACAAAGTGGGAATGACTCAACTTTGGAACGACGCCGGTCGGCTAATTTCAGGTACGGTGATTCTAGCCGAAGACAATAGTGTTATTACGAGAACTGATTCTCAAACCACTATCGGCGTCGCTACAACAGGAAAAACCCAGAAACCCCAGCAAAAGACGGCTGGGATTCTTGGTTCTAAACGAGGGATTTGGCTAAAATCTTTGCCGGTTAATATTGATTCCGACAAACTTTCGATCGACCAGTTTATCGTCGGCGATAAAGTCAGTGTTACCGGTATCACTAAAGGTAAGGGATTTGCCGGAGGTGTTAAACGCCACGGTTTTCATGGTTGGCCAGCTAGTCACGGTCACTCTCATCAACGACGAATCGGTTCGATCGGTGCTCAAAGACCACAGCGCGTCGTCAAAGGGCAGAAAATGCCCGGTCATATGGGAGCAGAGCAGTTTACCAGTCGCGGTAGCACCGTTTTGGCTGTCAATACTAGCAATCATACTATCGTCGTTTCCGGTGCCGTTCCTGGCCCAAGAAAGGGTCGGGTTTTTATAAAAGACCAGGTTAACAATGTCAAGCAAAGTTAATCGTATTTTAATTAAGCAGGCGGTCGTGGCTATGCAGGCCAATACTCGCCAAGGCACTTCCCACACCAAAACGCGTGGCGAAGTTTCTGGTGGAGGCAAGAAGCCCTGGAAACAGAAAGGGACCGGTCGGGCTCGCGCTGGTTCATCACGATCCCCGGTTTGGGTGGGCGGTGGTATTACTTTCGGACCTTCTAAGGAGCGTAATTTCAAGCAAGCTCTACCAAAAAGAATGGCCCAAAAAGCGAAAAGCGAATTGTGGCAATTAATTAAAAACGAAAATCGTGCCATCAGCGTCCCGCCGATGCATTTGAACGAACCCAGAACCAAATTGGCTATTAAATTACTGCTCGATATTAAACCCAAAGGCAAAACGCTACTAGTAACGAAAGCTGTTGAGCCAGAATTGATTTTGGCAACGGGCAATATCCCCAATGTCGATGTTAAGCCGTTGAGCCAGGTTTCGATCCTAGACCTGGCCTATTACCAAACATTGGTGATGGAGAAAGATTGCTTTGTTCTGATTTACGCCGCACCCAAGACTGTCAAAAAGACGGCAAAAGCCGCAACTGTAACAGATGAGGTGAGCGTCACATGAATGTCATCATCGGACCAATTTTAACGGAGAAAGCGGCATTAGGCCTAGACAAAGGTCTTTATGTGATGATGGTTGAGCGCTCGGCCACCAAAAATTCGATTGCCAGCGAGCTAAAGACACAGTTCAATCTAGATGCCGTGTCAGTCCGAATTGTTAATTTACCAGCCAAGCGAGTGAAATTTAAGCGTATTCCTGGAGTCCAGAGCGCTCGTTGCAAGGCCTATGTCCAGCTTAAGTCCGGCCAAAAACTACCAGGATTTGAATTACCAAAGCAGAAAGAAGAGAAAGCAGAAAGCAAGTAATGAATCACGAATCACGAATCACGAATTCTAAATTTGGTTACTTCGAACAAAGTGAGAAGCGAGCGCAGCGACATTCAGTTTCTGGAGGAAACTGCTGATGCCCCGTTTAATCAAACCAACTACCCCAGGTCAGCGCAAGAAAAGCTTCGGCGATTTTGAAACGCTAACAAAAAAACGACCAGAGCGCTCTTTGACTACCAGCCTTAAAAAGCACGCTGGACGGGACAAACACGGTCGCATTAGCATTTGGCATCGTGGCGGTGGGGCGAAACGACTATATCGATTGATCGACTTCAAGTTCCTTCCTTTCGAAGGCGTCGCTACTGTTGAGGCGCTCGAGTACGACCCAAACCGCTCGGCTTTTATTTGTCTGCTAGTGATGCCCGACCAATCCAAGAAGTACATTCTCGCGGCCGACAAAATGGAAGTTGGTCAAACCGTCACTTCTGGCGCGACTAAACGAATTTCTCTAGGTTCGAGAGCCAAATTAGCTGATCTCGGCGTTGGCGTGGCAATCCACAATATTGAGCTGCAGCCCGGTCGGGGTGGACAAGTTGTTCGTTCGGCGGGCAGCGACGCCAGTATCACTGCTAAAGAGGGTAAATATGCTTATGTCAAAATGCCTTCTTCAGAAATCCACAAGATTTTGCTAGAATGTATGGCGTCAGTCGGAAGTGTCTCTAACTCCACTCACAATCGTATTCGGATCGCTAAAGCCGGCCGGACAAGACATATGGGGATTCGTCCAACTGTTCGTGGTAAAGCCATGAATCCAGTTTCTCACCCGCACGGCGGCGGTGAAGGTGTCAACCCGATTGGTTTGAAACATCCAAAGACTCCTTGGGGTAAGCCAGCGCTCGGTTACCGAACTCGACGCAACAAGCGAACGACCAAATTTATATTACAGCGGAGAACTAAGAGATAACAAATGTCACGATCAATTAAAAAGGGTCCGTTTATCGACCTCAAGTTAATGGAGAAAGTTAAGAAGATGGCCGAAGCCGGAGTTAAAACCGTCATCAAAACTTGGTCGCGTCATTCGACAATCTTCCCAGAAATGGTTGGCTTTACTTTCGCTGTTCATAACGGCCGAAAGCACATCAATGTCGTGGTTTTCGAAGAAATGGTCGGTCATAAATTAGGCGAGTTTTCACCAACTCGTACCTTCCGCTCTCACGGCGGTAAGATGGCTAAAGAACAAGCCGGTAGCAAGTCGAAAGTCGCCCCAGATGCGAAGGGTGGTAAGAAATAATGACCGTACAAGTGAAATTAAACTACGTTCGTCATTCGGCTCGGAAACTTCGACCGGTTTTGTCCGTCTTTGTTGGTCAGATGCTGGAATCGGCCATCGACAAAACTTCGATTATGTCACAAGATTCGGCTCGGTTTTTGAACAAAACCCTCAAAATGGCTAAGTCAGCCGCCGAACAAAAAGAGTTTAGCTCCAGCGACATGTATGTGGCCCAAGCTTTTGCCACCGAAGGCCCACGAATTAAACGGACTAGACCCAATGCTCGCGGTCGATCTAATCGCTATATCAAGCACGTTGCTCACATCACCGTCATGCTCGAAGAACGAAAAGGTTCAAAAACCGCTGCAGCCGCTCCAATCGCACCGAAAGGCAAAGTGGAAACAAAAGTTAGAAGCAAGAGCAAAAGTTAATGAATTATAATAACCCGACCTTGACATTAGAAATTGTAAATTTGAAATTCGAAATTCTTAATTACGGAGTAATTAAGTAATGGGTCATAAAATCAACCCGATTAGTAATAGACTCCCTATCACCTTCGCTTGGCAGAGTCGTTGGTTCGGTGGTAATAAATTCAAGGAATATTTGATCGCGGATTTGAAAATTCGAGATTTCATCAAAGCCAAGCTTAATAACGCCGGTGTCAAATCAGTGGTTATTGTTCGATCGCGCGACAAACTAAGTATCGAGATTGCCACTAGCAAACCTGGTTTAGTGATCGGCCGAGGCGGGCAGGGGATTAGTGACTTGAAAGCCCTCGTCCAAAAAACTTTTTATCCGACTGGCTCACCGGTAGCGCGAATCGATATCGTCGAAGAGCGTAATCCCGAGTTGTCGGCTGAATTAGTAGCTCAAAATATCGGTAATCAAATCGAACGACGGATTCCTTACCGCCGAGCCTGCAAGCAAGCGCTCGAAAAGACGATGATCAAGAACGCCAAGGGCATTAAGATTATCGTTTCGGGTCGTCTTAACGGTGCTGAGATTGCTCGAACAGAAAAATTCCAGACCGGCTCAATCCCGCTGTCGCGTTTTAACATTAACATCGATCATGCTGTCTATCACGCCAAAACCACTTACGGCGTCACTGGTGTTAAGGTTTGGATCAATTTAGGCCCACATCAAATCGTAGAGGAGGAAAAATAAGATGCTTTTACCAAAGAAGCTTAAGCATCGAAAAGTTTTCAAGGGAACCTATGCTGGACCGGCCACTCGAGGGACCGAGTTAGAGTTTGGCGATTTTGGGCTAAAAACGATCGAAAGAGGTTGGTTGAGCTCGCGTCAGATCGAGTCTTCTCGAAGAGCGATGACCCGCTATATCAAGCGCGGAGGCAAAATTTGGATCCGCATCTTCCCTCACAAACCTGTTACAGCCAAACCGGCTGAAGTTGGTATGGGTGGTGGTAAGGGCGGCTTGGATCATTTCGTGGCCGTCGTCAAACCTGGCAACATCCTCTTTGAGATGTCCGGAGTCGAAGAAGCGATTGCCGCTGAAGCGATGCGTTTAGCTGCCCATAAGCTTCCCGTAAAAACTAAATTCGTCAAAAATAGTTAAAATCAGATAAAAATGAAAAAAACTGAAATCTTAGACAAAGCCCGTCGATCGACACTCAAGGAAATTTCTGATAAAATTACCGAGAATCGAAAACAACTATTTACCCTGAACCAGGAGAAAATTTTGGGTAAATTGAAGAATGTAGCCGAGATCGGGCAAATCAAGAGAAATATCGCCCGACTGTCGACAATATTAGACGAAAAAGTTAGCGAATCAGTCAAGTAATCATGAATACATTCATAATTCTCAATTGGGTTTCGAAATAATTATTTTAATACAATGCAAAGATATTTAACGGGAGTTGTGGTGACCAATACGGCCAAAGACACGGCCGTTGTTGAAGTGAAGTCCTGGAAAACTCACCGAATTTTCAAGAAACGCTACCAAAGATCCAGTCGTTACTTGGTTCATAACCCTGATAACGAGATTGTGGTCGGTGCAAAAGTTGAAATCATTCCGACTCGACCGATCTCAAAGCGAAAGTTCTGGCGAATTCAGCTGGTAAGTGAAAAGATTCCGACTTCACCTGCGAAAAAAGCAGTTACTAAAAAATTCGCCGCTAAGAAAACGGCCGCCACTAAGGAGACTAGCTAATGCTTCAACTACTGTCTCGGATTAAAGTCGCTGACAATTCTGGCGCCAGAGTTTTAGGATTAATTAAAGTTGTCAAACAGGGTAAATTCGCTGCTGCCCAGATCGGTGACGTGGTGGTTGCTTCAGTCAAATTGGCTACTCCGCTCGGAACAGTTAAGTCTCACGAAGTCGTTCGAGCCGTGATTGTTCGCCAGACCAAACCAATCCGCCGATCCGACGGGTCGAGTATTCGTTTTGACGACAACGCCGCCGTGGTCATTAACGATGACGGTACTCCCAAGGGAACCCGTATTTTTGGTCCAGTTGCCCGAGAGTTACGAGACAGAGGGTTCATGAAGATTGTGTCATTAGCTAAGGAAGTGCTTTAAAATGTCCAAAATTCGCAAAGGCGACAAGGTTTTGATCATCGCTGGTAAAAATCGCAATCAGGTCGGGACAGTCGAACTAGTTTTGATTAAAAAGGGCAAAGCCATTGTGGCTGGCTTAAATATGGTCAAGAAACATCTCAAACGTTCAGCCAAGAACCCTCAAGGCGGAATAATTGACCAGGCGATGCCGATCCAACTTTCAAATTTAATGATTCTTGACCCATCGAGCGACAAACCAAGCCGTATCGGCTATATCTCTGAAGGAAATAAGAAAATTCGGGTCGCCAAACTCAGTAATCGCGATTTATCATTAAAGAAAGATTAATACCATGACTAAAATCGATATCAAAGAAAAGGGTTCAAAAATCAACAAAGCACTAACTGAAGCGCTAGGCATTAAGAATGTTAACGCTTTACCAAAACTCAAATCGATTAGCTTGAATGTTGGTTTGGGACAAAATCGCCTCAACAAAGACATGGTCGCCTATATTGTGGCCAGTTTGGGTAAAATATCTGGACAAAAACCGGTCATTACCCGAGCCAAAAAGGCCATTGCCGGTTTTAAGCTCCGCACCGGCGACGAAGTGGGTGTCCGCGTTACCCTACGAAACAATAAGATGTACGATTTTACTGACCGTTTAATTAATGTTTCCTTGCCTCGCATCCGTGACTTTAAGGGCATCAACCCAAAATCGTTTGATCAAAGCGGCAATCTTACTATGGGCTTCAAAGATCAAGTGGCCTTTGTCGAGCTTGGACATGACGGGTTAGACAAGCCGTTTGGGGTTGAGGTCACCTTCACAATTAAAAATTCCAACCCAACAGCATCTGCCCAGTTCCTTAAAGAGCTTGGCTTTCCGATGAAAGTAAGCTAAAGTTAACAGGTTAATATGGCAAGTAAACGATTTATGATAGGCAAAGTGGAGAAATTCAAAACCCGAGAAGTTAATCGGTGCGCTTTGTGCGGTCGCAATCGTAGTTATTTGCGTAAGTTCGGCATCTGCCGAATCTGTTACCGAGAACGAGCATCGGTCGGTCAGATCCCCGGTGTTAGAAAGGCGAGTTGGTAATGTATAATCGCTCAGCTCATGAACATTCGCAAGGAGCTCATGTATAACGACACGATCGCTGACTTTTTGACTCGCTTGCGTAATGCCACGATGGCGGGCAAAACTGAAGTGCCGATTCGATCCAGCAAAACCGTTTTGGATATCGCCGGTATTCTGAAAAGCGAAGGATTTATTGCGGCCATCAACACCGAAGAGGATCAAGTTACTATCAGCCTTGATAAAGATTGGCCGATTACTCATATTAAGCGCTTAAGTAAGCCAGGCGTCCGTATTTATGTTAAAACCGATAAGATTCCCCGTCCCCGAGGCGGAACTGGTGTTGTAATACTATCAACCCCCAAGGGTCATTTAACCGGCAGTCAGGCTCGCAAGCAAAAAGTCGGCGGCGAACTAGTTTGTGAGGTTTGGTGATGTCGCGTATAGGAGTCCAACCAATTACCTTACCGGAGAGCGTCAATTTGACTCGTGACGAGCGTGTCCTCACCCTGACAGGGACAAAGGGACAGCTGTCACTGTCGTTACCGACTGGTGTTGAGGTTAATCAAAAAGACGCTATCCTTTTGGTGACTCGATTGAGCGATCAAAGTGAGCATCGAGCCCTTCACGGGACGATTCGAAGCTTATTGGCCAATATTGTCACCGGTGTCACCGAAGGTTTCATCAAGAAATTGGAGCTGATCGGCATCGGCTATCGTGCATCGATTGAGGATAATCAGTTGGTGCTATTAGTTGGCTTCACTCACCCAGTTAAGCTGACTGTCCCGGAAGACCTGGAGGCAAAAGTTGAAAAAAATGTCATCACCATTTCCGGCATTGATCGACAGAGAGTTGGCCAATTCGCGGCTATCATCCGCGATGTCCGACCGCCCGAGCCATATAAAGGCAAAGGTATCCGTTACGCCGGGGAAAAAGTCAGAATGAAGCAAGGTAAGGCCGTTAAGGCAGGATCATAGTTAAGTAACGAATCACGAGTACAAAAATAATGAACAATCGACTAAGAACACACAAAAAGATCCGTCAAACCGTTATTGGTAGCGCCGTGCGACCACGCTTGGCTGTTTTTCGAAGCCTCAATAACCTAACCGCTCAACTGATCGATGATTCGACCGGCCAAACATTGGCTTCAGCCAATTCGATTAAACAAAAAGGCACTAGAACCGACAAAGCTAAATATGTCGGGGAACAAATTGCCATTGCCGCCGTTGGCGCCAAAATAAAAACGGTTGTCTTTGACCGCGGTGGTTTTGTTTACCAAGGTGTAGTCCAAATTCTGGCCGACGAAGCCAGAAAGGGAGGATTAGATTTTTAACCATGATTAAAGTTGCCCCCAAAGAAGTTAAGGAAATTACCCAGGAATTTATCCCTGAAAATGTCGAGATGTCGGAAAATGTCGTCTCGATCGACCGAATCTCCCGAACGGTTAAAGGTGGTCGTCGAATTCGATTTCGAGCGATCGTAGTCATCGGCAATCGGAACGGTCGAGTCGGTGTCGGTACCGGTAAAGCCGCCGATGTCCAGGGAGCAATTGCTAAAGCCAAGCACGATGCCGAAAAAACGATGATCGATGTTCCGATTGTTAACGGCACCATTAGTCACCCAATTATGGAAGTCTATGGGACGAGCCGAGTTATCCTTAAGCCAGCGCCGCTCGGGCACTCGGTTATTGCCGGCGGTTCGGTTCGAGCAGTTGTGGAGCTGTCCGGTATCGCCAATATCGTCAGTAAATCAATCGGCAGCGCCAATGCTTTGAATAACGCCATGGCCACCTTCCACGCCCTCAAGAAACTTTCCCTGGAAAAAGGCCGAAAGAAGGATTTTAAACCATGAATATTTCAGCCCTGTTTGAAGGAATCCGTACACCAAAAAAACAACGCGTCGGTCGTGGTACCGCAGGAGCTGGTGGTAAAACCGCCGGTCGCGGCACTAAAGGTCAAAAATCTCGAAGTGGCTCTGGCCGAAAAGTCCAAGAGTGGTTTGAGGGTGGCCAAACACCGTTGTATCGAACTGCCGCCAAAAAGCGTGGTTTTAACCACAAGGTTGTTAAGGATATCGCTGTCACCACCGATGTCATTAACCTGTTCTATAAAGATGGCGAAACCGTTTCGCCAACAACTTTAGTAGAAAAAAAGATTCTCCGACAATTCAAGAATCGTCAGGGAGTCAAAATTATTCAGCGTTCACCCCTAAAGTCAAAAATTAAATTCGAAGCAGTCAAATTATCTAAATCTCTCGGAGGTTGATGTTCGGTTCTCTGAAGCAGATCTGGAAAAGCAAAGATCTTCGAACCAAGATCCTAATATCTCTGGGGATTCTGGCTTTTGTTCGAGTTATCGCCCACATTCCTTTACCCGGTATCGATCGAGTTCAGCTCGAGAGTTTCTTGGGTCAATCACAAAACCAGGTTTTTAGTGTTTTGAGCGTCTTTACTGGTGGCTCAATTTCCAACATCTCTATCGACTTAATGGGTGTTGGTCCTTATATAACAGCCTCGATCGTTGTTCAGTTGATGACTAAAGTCATTCCTGCCTGGGAAGAGATACAGAAAGAGGGGACATCGGGACGCGAAAAACTCAACCAATACACTCGCTATCTGACCGTTCCGATGGCCTTGATTCAAGGCTACGGCATGCTGATTTTATTGAAAAGTCAGAACATTTTGACAACCATCACCACCAGCGAGATGATGACGATGCTCTTAATTATCGTCGCCACCAGTGTCTTTGTGATGTGGCTGGGTGAACTGATCTCCGAAAGAGGCATGGGTAACGGTATCTCTTTGATCATTGCTCTGGGAATTGTCGCCGGTTTGCCGCAACAGTTTGTCAATACGGCTAGTGTCGCCAGTGCTGGAAACATATCGACACTGATTATTATCGGGTTACTCGCCCTAGCGACAATCGCGGTGATCGTGATTATGAACGACGCTGAGCGAAAAGTTCCAGTCACTTATCCGCGTCGGGCCGTTGGTGCCTCTGGTGGCTCGGGAGTCGATTCCTACTTACCATTGAAGGTGAACACCGCCGGCGTTATTCCAATTATTTTCGCCTTAAGCTTTTTGACTTTCCCCACTATCATTGCCCGGTTTCTCTCGACCGCTCGGTCGGAATTCTTACAAAGATTTGCAGCGGCGGTAACGCAATTTACCGCTAATGAGCTCTACTACGCTATCAGCTATGGCTTGCTAGTCTTCATATTTGCTTTCTTCTATACCTATATTGTTTTCCAGCCTAAAGAAATTTCAGAGAATTTACAGAAACAGGGCGGTTTTATTCCGGGTATTCGTCCAGGCAATGAAACAGCGGGATTTCTGAGCTACACCATCGGCCGACTAACTTTTATCGGCGCTATCTTTCTGGCAATTATCGCTATCTTGCCGAACATTCTCTCAACCACGACTGGTATTCAGACCCTGGTGATTGGCGGTACTAGTATTCTAATCGTAGTTTCGGTCGTCATTGAAACAAGTCGTCAGCTATCAGGGCAGTTGTCGATGCGCCGCTATGATACGATTACTTAATGATTCTACCTCGCTCAGCGTTACTGGTGCTGGTTTTAATCATCGGTTTTTTGACGAGTTCGACGGTCTATTTTTACGCTAAAACCCGAAGTTCTGAAAATAAAAATAATTCTAGTGAAGCCACTTTTGGGGCGGAGCTGCCTCAACTGACCGCCAGTCAATCAAGTCAAAAAGTGGACGAGCTAACCAAGCCAGCTGCCTCCAAGGGCCGTTTAAGCTACCCCGTTAATGTCTATACCGTCGAATCTAAAGAAACATTGTTTGGTATTGGGACGAAATTCGGGATCGATTGGAAGTTAGTCAAGCTAGCCAATGGCATCACTAACGAGAACCTGATTCAAACCGGCTATACCCTGGTCATTCCTCGGATTGAAGTTACTACTGATCTTTATCGCGTCAATTTTCAGATCGACGAAGATCAAGCCAGCCAAATCAACCGTGATTTGCGTGATAAAACTAGCGACCCGCTCTTCAATCCAGTCGAAGTCTCTAAGAAGAATGCTGTCCCTTATTTTGGCATCACGGCCGAAAATGAGTTCACTCTTCTTGAACAAGACGAAAGTCGCGGCACTGCTTTGGTTCAAGTGAAGAGCAATGATAACTCAATCGTAGTCGGTTTATTTCAGCCAAAAGAAAAGGGCAAGAATGGTTTCTGGGCCGTTCTGTATGTTGAACTTCGAGACTGATGAATACATTACCACTAACAATTTTTGTCGTTTTTGGTCCTCAAGGCTCTGGCAAAAGCACTCAAGTTGAGCGTCTGGCTGAAAAATTAAGCTTGAAAGTATTTGAAGCCGGTGAGGTCCTGCGTGCTCGAGCGGAAGTGGATGAGAAAATTCATCAAATCCTCAAGCAAGGCACTTTGGTCAGCGACGAGACGATGTTGGAAATTATTGATGAATACATGACCGAGCATAACAGTTCAACCGGTTATGTTTTTGATGGTTATCCGCGTAATCACGACCAGTTCAACGGTTTCATAAAGATTATGTCACCGCTCGGTGCTCGAGTGGCAGGGATATTCATTAATTTATCCGATACTTCTGCCAAAGCAAGATTAGCCAATCGTTTTACGATAGTTGACGGCCAGCGCGTCAGGCGTGAGGACGATCAGCCAGCCATTGTTCAAAAGCGCCTCGACACCTTTAAGGCAGAAACGCTACCGCTCAAAGAACAGTTCGCCCAACATTTTGAATTACTAGAAATTAATGGCGAGCCATCGGTTGACGAAGTGACTAAAGAAATCAACGCAGCTGTTGATGAATTCCTCAATGCCAGAGATTAACCAGGACCTTATTGATGCCGGTCGTCTGGCGGCTCAAATCCACCAAGATATTGCCAAATTAATCGCGCCCGGTCTGAATTTACTGACGATTGAAAAACGAATCGCCGAGCAGATTGCGGCTTCTGGAATGAAACCGGCCTTTCTGGGTTACAAAAACTACCCAGCGGTTAGCTGTTTATCAGTCAATTCAGCGGTGGTTCACGCTATCCCTCAAAACTACAGCCTTAAAACAGGCGATGTCTTGTCGGTCGACTTAGGTGTCGAGAAGAACGGTTGGATTGTCGACACCGCTCAAACACACGCCGTCGGTCAAGTGTCGCCTCGAATTGTCAAATTACTCGAGGTGACTAAACAGGCACTGACCGAAGGTATTAAAGCCGCTTCAGCTGGTAATCGAACCGGCGATATTGGTCATATCGTCCAGAAAATCGTCGAGTCAGCCGGTTTTTACATCATTAGAGACCTAACTGGACACGGGGTGGGCAAAAAGCTCCAAATGCCACCAAGTATTCCCAACTTTGGCCGGTCTGGCAGCGGCGCCCTCATCAAAGAGGGGATGGTTTTGGCGATTGAACCAATCACCGCCCTTAGCCCAGTCTCACTGACAGTCGAAAAAGATCAGTGGACCATTCGGGCTCACCCCGATGTTGTTTGCGCCCATTTTGAACATACGATTATGGTTACTAGAAATGACCCAGTCGTCTTGACTGAAGTAGCATAAATCAGGTAGAATATTGAAAGATGTCGGAAAAAGAAGGAGTGATTGCGCTTGACGGGCTAATTTCGGAAGCCCTGCCAAACACTCAATATCGCGTCGCCTTAGATAATGGACAGGCCGTATTGGGCTATGTTTCCGGCCGCATGCGCAAGCATCGGATTCGCATTCTCCCTGGAGATCGAGTCACCGTCGAAATGACACCGTACGATTTAACCAAAGGACGAATTACAAAGAGACTGACATAAATAAATTACGAAATCCAATAACGAATTACGAATAATAATATGAAAGTACACGTAGGAGTTAAGAAGCGTTGCCAGAAGTGCAAAAATGTCCGCCGCAAGGGGGTGCTTCGAATTATCTGCGAAAACCGCCGCCATAACCAACGTCAAGGTTAATATGCCACGAATAGCCGGAGTAAATATTCCAGATAACAAACGAGCCGAGATCGGCTTAAGCTATGTCTACGGATTAGGTTTGTCGCAAGCACAATTTATTTTAAAACATCTGAAAATTGTCGGAAATCCTAAGTTCACCGACATGACTGACGCCCAAATCGACCTAGTTCGCAATCACATCGAGAAGGAGATGACTGTTGAGGGCGACTTAAAGCAGGTGGTCCAGCAGAATATTCGTCGCTTAAAAGAAATTGCTAGTTATCGAGGCGCCCGACATGCCCACAACTTACCCGTGCACGGCCAAAGAACAAAGACGAACGCCCGAACCAAACGCGGCAAAAAAGTAACTGTCGGTTCTGGTCGTAAGAAATCATCGGAGAAGACCTAAGGATAACTCAAAGCTCAAAAGTCAAAACTTAAAACTATTGAATTAATAAGATGGCAACAAAAGTAACAAAAACCAAAAAGAAAGTTCTACCGATCGTTGATGAAGTGTTGGTCAGCGTTCATTCAACCTTTAACAACACGATTATTACTGCCAGCATCGTTGCCTCTGGTAATGTTATTGGCTGGACTTCGTCGGGGCAGGCCGGGTTCAAAGGTGCCAAAAAGGGAACGCCGTACGCCGCCACGACAGCGATGAAAATCCTCCTGGATAAAATTGCCGAATATCAACCTAATTCAATTCAAATTCGAGTAGTTGGGGCTGGTAACGGCCGTGATGCCGCTTTGCGAGCCATCGCTGGATCTGGCTACAAGGTCACCTCAATCGCTGATGTCACACCGCTACCGCACAACGGCACACGACCGAAGAAAGCTAGGAGAGTATAATGTTACAAAAACCACCACAACAAAAAAGACGGAAAATCACTGAATACGGCTACCAGCTGCAAGAAAAGCAGAAAGCTAAACAAGCTTACGGCTTGCGAGAGAAACAATTCCGTAGTTATTTCGCAGCTGCAGCTAAAAACCGGGCTGAAACCGGTCAAACCTTCCTGCAAACCCTGGAATCACGACTCGATAATGTCATTTTCAGAGCTGGGTTGGCGATTAGCCGGTCCCAAGCCCGTCAATTAGTCAGTCATCGTCATTTTGCCCTCAACGGCAAACGAGTCAACATCCCCTCAATCCTAGTTAAGCCCGGTGATGCTATAGTGCCAAATACCACTAAAACCGTACATTTTGAGGCTGAAAGAGGGATCGCTCCATGGCTTGATTTAAATAAGAAGACTTTAGCGATCACGATTGAGCGACTCCCGAACGCCGAAGAATTGCCGCTAGAATTCGACACCCAAAAGATCGTTCAGTATTACTCCAGGTAGTTGGGGAAGTCAAAAAGTATGGAAATTGTCCTTGATTTAAATCTGTAAAAGTGTTAAGGTATTTAAACAACTGGAGGTAAAAAAACAACAAATGTCACACAAACTATCTGAAGTATCGTTAATGCAAGTTAAGGAGGATCACGCCGACGGCGATTCTGCCCGATTTATTGTTGAGCCGCTTAACCCTGGTTTTGGTTTGACTATCGGTAACGCCATTCGTCGCGTCCTACTTTCTTCACTGCCCGGTGCCGCCATCACCTCGATTCGCATCGACGGTGTCGCTCATGAATTTTCAACAATTAAAGGTGTGACCGAAGATGTTGTTGACCTTATTCTTAATCTGAAACAAATCCGTTTCAAGCTCGACTCGAGTGAGCCGCAAGTTGTGGTTCTGGACGTAAAAGGTCCACACATCACTACCGCAACTGACTTCAAATGCCCAACTGGTGTCAAAGTAATTAATAAAAGTGCCAAAGTGGCTGAACTCGTTGCTGGTGGCAAGCTCCTACTCGAAGCAACTGTTGAAAAGGGTCGCGGCTACCTACCTACCGAACAGCGCAAAGAAGAAAAGCTACCAATCGGCGTTATTGCTATTGATGCGGCTTTCGCCCCAATTAAGCGTGTAAATTTCGAGGTCGAGAACACTCGCGTTGGTAAAATGACTAACTTTGATCGTTTAATCGTTGAAATCGAGACCGATGGGTCGATCACCCCGCAAGATGCAATGAGCCAGTCGGCCGATATTCTTGTTGATCACTTTTCTGTTCTAGCTGGATCGTCCTCTCACGCCTCAAGTCCCGCACCGGTTACTAGTACCGAGGTATCAGAAGCTGATGCAGAGGAAGATCTTAACGACGAGCCAAAAACCAAAAAAGCGGTTGCTAAAACAAAAACAACCAAACCCAAGCCGGCCAAAAAGGACTAAAGATGTGGCGGGTCTTGCGTAGTCAATCAGATTTTGCCAAGACCACACTACGGAATCAGCTGACTTCGCTGATACTTTATGAGGCAATCACCACCGGTCGACTGAACGGCAAGAGTCTCGTGTCGTTTGCCGATCGCTTTTTTCATAAAGTAAAAGCTGATGATTTACTGGCTCGCAAATACGCCCACTCGGTACTGCTAGACAAAAATGCCGTCAAAAAAGTTTTCGAGGATATCCTACCTCGTTACGAATTGTCTGCCACTAACTATGTTCGCTCGCTGTCAGCCGCCCCACGCCGAGGCGATAACGCTAAGCAACTGGCGGTGATGCTTATTAAAGAAGCGTCGATTGAACCTAGTGCCAAGAAAGCTACCGCTGATGTCAAAACTTCAGAGAATCGCTCGACGGACAAGCCCGCAAAAGCGGTCAAGGTTGCTAAAGCTAAGGCAGTCGTAGCGAAGAAAGCTAAATAATGTCAGTAATGTCGAGCCGCTTGTCGGCAAGAGCTAGGAACGGAGTGACTATAACTCGCCAAACCCACACAATTGACGCCACCGACCAAATCCTCGGCCGTTTAGCAACGCAAATCGCTACCAAACTTCGAGGCAAGGACAAAGTTGGTTTTACGCTCCATCAGGATCACGGTGACGCCGTTGTTATCACTCACGCCGAGAAGATTGTTGTTACTGGCAATAAGCTAGAGGACAAAATGTATTACACTCACTCCGGTTACCCAGGAACCCTCAAAAGCAAGCCATTAAAAGAAATGCTGGCGACGAAACCAGAACGAGTTATTATGCTGGCAGTCAAAAGAATGCTTCCTGACAACCGCTTGCGCCA